>Ga0208787_1000897_pt1 | contig 13705 bp, 12 predicted proteins | sample Wag4_2014_7_11_FD_187362 | JGI IMG/M metagenome (GOLD analysis project Ga0208787, IMG submission 187362) | Fresh water microbial communities from Ohio, USA - Utica-2 Time Series HT 2014_7_11 (SPAdes) (version 2) | ecosystem: Environmental > Aquatic > Freshwater > Water tank | place: USA: Ohio... | reverse complement strand
CACTTCCATCCCATCCATTACCATGGTCTGGCAGGAGGCAACGAGTTTCGGCATTGGGCGAGGGTCTTTTTCCGATCCCTTGGTAACCTTCACGAGGCATGTGCGGCACTTTCCTCCCGATCCCTTGAGGGTAGAGTAGTAGCACATGGCTGGTGGAACCAATTCTCCACCAATTTGACGAGCAGCATTTAATATGGTAGTGCCCTCTGCAACCTCAATGGTTTGTCCGTCTATCGTAACTTTTGGCATAATATCTAATTTTTCCGCTAGCTTTTGTGTGTAAATGGGGTTAAACGGCCGCGGTTGGTTCTTTTACCAACCCATAATTACGTTGCTGACTGAGAACAGGCTCGTTTACGTGCCACTCAAATTCTTCCCGGAAATGCCTGATAGCAGCGCTGACTGGCCATGCTGCGGCGTCTCCAAGAGGACAAATGGTATTTCCTTCAATCTTTTTAGCAACATCGGCTAATAAATCGATATCGCTCATTTTACCCTGTCCATGTTCTAATCGGTGCAACACCTTCTCCATCCACCCCGTTCCTTCCCTGCAAGGAGAACACTGACCGCAAGACTCATGGGCATAGAAGCGAGAGAAGTTCCAGGTGTTCCGAACAATACATTGGTCCTCGTCATACACGATAAAGCCTCCGGAACCTAGCATGGATCCTGTAGCAAAACCTCCGTCGGAAAGACTTTCATACGTCATCAAACGGTCTTCCCCATTGGCAGTTTTACAAACTAGATAGTGAGGTAAAATTGGAACAGACGAACCTCCTGGGACGCAAGCCTTAAGTTGCTTCCCATTTTTGATTCCTCCACAATATTGATCAGAATAAATAAATTCCTCTACCGGGACGTTGAGTTCAATTTCATAAACCCCGGGCTTGTTGATATTGCCACTGGCAGAAATTAACTTGGTCCCTGTGCTTTTCCCAATACCAATTTTGGCATATTCGTCCCCGCCATCATTGACAATAGGCACCACTGCAGCAATTGTTTCCACATTATTTACCACTGTAGGGCTTTGCCACAAGCCTTTTACTGCTGGGAAAGGAGGTTTGATTCTCGGGTTTCCACGTTTACCTTCCAAGCTTTCAATCAAAGCTGTTTCTTCTCCACAGATATACGCACCTGCTCCACAATTTACGTGCAAATCCAAGTTGTAGCCGGTGCCAAGAATATTTTTACCTAACCATCCGTTTGCATACGCCTCTTTAATGGCGCGCTCAAGCACAAACACGATCCAAGCGTATTCTCCTCGAATATAGATATAAGAGGTATTGGCACCTAGGGCATAGGAGGACGTAATCATCCCCTCAATCAACAGGTGTGGTATTTTTTCCATCAAATACCGGTCTTTAAAGGTGCCGGGCTCTGATTCATCTGCATTGCACAACAAGTACCTTGGAACTCCTTCTGGTTTCGCTAGGAAAGACCATTTCATACCGGTTGGGAAACCAGCGCCACCCCGACCACGCAGGCCAGATTTTTTTACCTCTTCCACCACTTCATCAGGTGTCATGGTTTTTAACGCCTTTTCCACCGAGCGGTATCCACCGTGCTTACGGTACACGTCGTAGGTATGAATACCGTCTACGTGTGCATGTTCTAAAAGCAATTTACGTCCCATGTAGTTACCTATAGCTTAATGTTTATTTCTTAATTTTTTTACCGTCTTCATCGTATTTCTCTAACTCGACCTGAAGATCGTGTTTCAAGAGAGCAGGTTTGATGACGGCTCCACTTAGTTCCAAGTTAGGAAAAACAGCGACGAGCATGTTGTCTTTTTCCATATCGTCTAGCCATTCAAGCAATTCATTGACATCCAAAACACCTATACCATATTCCTCAAAATCATTTTCAACCCTAAACTGCTCTGCAAAGGCACGGCCCGGAAACAAAGGTATGATGTCTTCTCCATCCTCATCGTCACCAAGGAGTGCCCAACCTTCTTCGTCGGCCAACCCATATACTTCCTCCGTATCGGCTACTGTTGCTATAAAGTAGTCATACCTTTTCTCAGAGGGCTTTTTGAAAAGCTTGGAAATATCTCCCGGTTTTAGTTCCGTCATTGGTGGTGTTTTATTGTAATGATTATTTTTTATCTTGAACCAAGAAACAAGAGGCTGCTGCTGCTAGCATACATGCACCCGCCAACATTAGGGCGTTTCTTGGATCATCACCCAAAATAGTTTTATAGAACAACGGAACTGTCAGCATACCAATAAATTGTGGAATGCAAATAAATCCGTTAAATATACCCATATACACGCCCATCTTTGCTTGTGAAACCGAATCAGCCAGCATTAGATAGGGGAGTGACATGATAGAACCCCAAGCAAGACCGATTAAGGTCATTCCTACAAGGTAGATGTACTTATCATTCGTTAAAATAACACTAAAAAAGCCAAGCGCCCCGATGGTCAAGAAAAGGGCATGTGTAAGCCTCCGGCTTCCAATTTTTCGTGCAATAGCGGGCAAGAAAAGCGAGATCACAAAACAGGACACACTGAACATGGCAAAGCAAAGGCTCCCCCAATTTTTTCCAGCTTCAAACCCTTCTGGGTTGATTTCTGGGCTTGCAGCGTTGAACGCGTACTTGGCAGCCGCCAAAGAAAGGTATTGCCACATCAATGGCAAGCCATACCAGGTAAAAAACTTTACCCACCATAATTGCCGCATGACTGGAGGCATGTCGGACAAGGCAGCCAAAATTTCTTTAAAAACTGGTAGCAGTAAGAACAAATTTAATCCAATTAGGATGGCTCCACCGATCATAAGTGCAGATGAAAGATCGGTCGAACGGGCAGCAAAAAGAGTACCCATTATGGCGGCACCGAAAGAAAGTTCTAGTCTCCAAAATTGAATACCTTTTTCTTGTTCAGGACTGAATTCAAGTTTCTTTTTATAGTCTTCGTTCTCTGGAGGATACTCCTTGGTGGTGTACATGGTGTAGAACACCGTAAGTAGAATAGAGGCTCCCCCCACATAAAAAGGTAATCGAACAGAATCTGGAATACCGTTTTGCACATCGGCTGTGACCGCGTACGAAATACCAATCATTGGTAAAATAAAGGGCATTAAGTTTGCCAAGGTCTGCCCAAAACCAACCATGAAGGACTGTACCGAAAAACCTACTGGACGTTGTTTGCTGTTTAGCATATCCCCGACAAAGGCGCGGAAGGGTTCCATGGAGGAATTTAACCCTGCATCTAGCAACCACATCAAACAAGCAGCCATAAGAACTGAAGAGGAGTTAGGCATCATAAACATAGCGATGCTACCAATAACCGCTCCAAAAAACACGTAAGGTTTTCTTCGACCGAAACGAGGAGACCAACTCCTATCTGAGAGCGCACCAATAATTGGTTGTAGCAAAAGCCCTGTAAGTGGGCCAGCAAGCCACAAGCCTGGTATATCGCTTTCTTCAGCACCCAAATAGCGGTATATGGGACTCATGTTAGCCTGTTGAAGGCCGAATCCATACTGAATTCCAAGAAAACCAAAACTCATACTGATGATTTGCCAGTAGCTGAGATTGGGTCTATTTTCATTGGACGATTCAGTGGCTTGAATAGTTCCAGTTGCCGCCATAAATGTGGAGAGTTAACGTGTTAAAGTTGGTTCGATCTATTTTAATGCATTTTCCAAGTGCCCTTATCTATTTTTCCAGCTCTACAATCCTCAATAAATTGATCAATTTTTGCGGTGGTCAGATACTCGTGGTAAAATTCACCCACTTGCATCATAGGCGCATAACCACATGCCCCCAAACATTCTACTTGCTTGATGGTAAATAGACCATCTTGGGTAGTTTCATTTTTACCAATACCTAATTTTTGTTTGGTATATTCAATGATGGCCTCTGCGCCCTCAATGGCACAAGGTCCAGTTTGACAAAACTCAAGTACGTACTTTCCAACAGGTTCCAAGTTATACATACTGTAGAAGGTCGCTACTTCATATACCTCGATGGGTGTTATTCCTAGGACCTCTGCCACATGGTTCATAGCAGGAATGCTTAACCATCCGTTATTTTCCTCCTGTGCAATATGTAGCGCCCGGATGAGTGCGCTTTTGGATTTGCCTTCAGGATACCGACCCATTATTGCCTTTACTTCCTCCAATGCACCGGTTGAATATTGAAATGGTGCACTATTTTGTCCAGTTAATTGCATATTTCTGTAAAGTAGCGTAAATCAATGTTGAATAATTAGGCGTCCAATTCACCGGCGATTACATTCATCGAACTCATCGTCAAAATCGCATCTGACAACATAGAGCCGGTGATCATCTCCGGATAGGCTTGGTAATAAATAAAGCATGGTCGACGGAAGTGAAGGCGGTACGGCGAACGCCCTCCATCACTGATGAGGTAATACCCCAATTCTCCATTACCTCCTTCTACCGAATGGTATACTTCTCCCTCCGGAATCGGAGTTTCACCCATGACTACCTTAAAGTGGTAGATCAGCGCTTCCATCTTTGTGTAAACATCCTCCTTGGAAGGAAGGTAAAAGTCGGGTACATCTGCGTGATAATCGCCAGAAGGTAAGTTATTGTATGCTTGATTTATGATTCGCAACGATTGGCGAATTTCTTCCTGGCGAACCATAAAGCGATCGTACGTATCGCCGTTCAAACCAACCGGTACGATGAAATCAAAATCTTCATAAGAAGAATAGGGAGCCATTACACGGACATCGTAATCAATCCCTGCAGCGCGAAGATTGGGACCTGTAAATCCATATTCCATAGCTCGTTGAGCGGCAATAGGACCTACGTTCACCGTACGATCCATAAATATACGGTTACGCTCCAAAAGGTTATTGAATTCCTCAAATTTTGCAGGGAATGTCGCGAGGAAATCCTTAAGCTTCGCATGAAAACCTGGACTAAAATCGCGCTCCATTCCACCGATTCTGCCAATATTGGTAGTGAGGCGAGCCCCACATACTTCCTCGAACAAATCATAGATGCGCTCCCGTTCTTGGAACATATAGGTAAAACCGGTCAATGCTCCTGTATCTACCCCAATGACCGCATTACAAACTAAGTGGTCAGCGATGCGTGAAAGTTCCATAATAATTACCCGCATGTATTGTGCCCGCTTTGGAACCTCAATGCCAGCCAGTTTCTCCACTGTCATGTGCCAACCCATGTTGTTAATGGGGGAGGAACAGTAGTTAAGACGGTCTGTAATTGGTGTAATTTGATTATATGGACGGCGTTCCGCTAACTTTTCAAAAGCGCGGTGAATATAGCCAATAGTTGGTTCTGCACTGACAATGCGTTCGCCGTCCATTTTTAGGACGTTCTGAAAGATACCGTGGGTCGCCGGGTGTGTTGGACCCAGGTTAAGGGTGGCCAACTCCCCCTCTATGCTATCTACCTGTGAAAAATAGGATGTTCCTGACATAATTTTTGAAGCTTTACTGGATGAACGATTGGCTGTAATTGCCATCTCTGCCGAAGAAACGATCATCTTTATCGGTCCGGGTTCCGTCTTCTAGTTTGTATTCTTTTCGCATTGGGAACACATCCAGATCATCTACATTCAAAATACGAACCAAATTAGGGTGCCCTTGGAACTGGACACCAAAGAAATCGTATTCTTGGCGTTCCATCCAATTAGCTGTTGGCCATAAGTCAGTGGCGGAGGGAATGGTAGGATCTTCTATCGAAAGGTCTACCTTTACACGCATCCGAATATTGGCCATCCAATTATGGAGCTGGTACATTATCTGAAGTTCCGCTCCTTTTTTGTCTGGGTAGTGCACAGCACAGAGGGTGGTGAGAAAATGAAACTGAAGCGTCTCCTCCGTTTTGAGATAGTTTAACAGGTCGAGGAGTTGCTCCCGGGTGGTCGACACCCAAAGCATTCCATCAGCTGACTCCCCTGAGGCTATTAAAAGCGATGCTGCTTTTTCTTGAATCCGCTCTAAAACGGTCGTATTGTTCAATGACATTAGGCTATCTGATATTTTTCAAGCAAATGTTGGTACTCTGCAGAGTGACGGCGGCGCAAGGGCTCATTCTTAACCAATTCCTGGATTTTCATGATGCCATCTATAATTTGTTCAGGACGCGGTGGGCATCCTGGAACATACACATCTACTGGAATAACTTTATCTATACCTTGCAACACCGAGTAGGTGTCAAAAATACCCCCAGAGCTTGCACAAGCACCTACGGCAATCACCCATTTGGGCTCAGCCATTTGTACATACACATCCCTCAAAATGGGGCCCATTTTCTTTGAAATCGTCCCCATCACCATCAGCAAATCCGCTTGACGAGGCGAAAAAGAAAGGCGTTCCATTCCAAAACGGGCTAGATCATAATTGGTACCCATGGTGGCCATGAACTCGATGCCGCAGCAAGAAGTGGCAAAAGGTAGGGGCCAAATAGAGTTGGAACGAGCAAGGCCGATCGCTTTTGAAAGAGAGGTGGCAAAGAATCCTTCCCCTCCATATCCTTCAGGCATTTCAGTTATCTTCGTCATATTGCTAGAGTTGATGTTTATTGTTGGGTGAATTTACTTAGTAGTGTGGGTTTGGTGTTTGCTTTGTAGGATCTATTTATCCCACTCCAAGGCACCTTTTTTCCACACATAAAAAAATCCAAGGAGGAATATTCCTACAAACATTAATACTGCGACAAACCCTTCCCATTGTAATTCTCTAAAATTAACGGCATAGGGGTAGAAAAAAATGACTTCCACATCAAACAAAACGAATAATATGGCAGTCATAAAGTACTTAATGGACACTGGCACCCGGGCATTCCCCTTAGATTCAATGCCGCATTCAAAGTTTTCATCCTTTTTCTTGTTGCTGCGTGAAGGCCCCAATAAGTGAGTAACCACCAACACAAACAAAACAAATCCGATCGCTACTAGCGATTGAAGTACAATTGGTAAGTATGCTGAACTATCCATAATAAAAGTAGTGCTGTATTAACGAGGCATTTGTTAAAATGTTTAACAAAACTCAATTGGCCGCAAAAGTAGCATTTTTTAGATGCCAGAGAAACTTTCAAATAATTTGTAAATAAATTAATTTAGTTATTTGGAAATAATCCAGATAACAGAACACATACAAGATGTTGAAATTTGTTGTACATTTGTGCATCGGATAATTCATTTTTCCTCACAACCAAAATGTTATGAATTTTTTGGAGCTAAGATCTACCGCACTTTTTTCCCTACTTATTTTGGTACAGTTGCCCTCTTGCACGAATTCTGGTAACAATCCGGAAGGTAAACTTTCAGGCTCCTCTTCGATGGTGGCTCCCTACGGGACTCCTGTTTTAGATGGTTCTGCCTCTGATGAAGTATGGGATTTGTGTGAGTGGAATTCAATTCAACAAGTGTGGGAGGGAAATAAGCCAGAAAAGGGGGATTTCTCTGGGCAATACAAGATGCTTTGGGATGAAAATAACCTTTATATCTTGGCGGAAATTCAAGACGATACATTGGTGGATTTACATTCCGATGGACTTGATCGGTACTGGGAGGATGATTGTTTGGTCGTATTAGTAGATGAAGATGGATCGGGTGGGAAACATGAATACAGCCACAACGCTTTTGCCTACCATATTAGCTTAGATTCTAGAGTGGTCGATGTGGCTTCCGATAGTTCCTATCAATATTTTGATGAACACTGTGTCAGCCGCAGAACCACCTCCGGTAATTCAAGCGTGTGGGAAATAGCTGTTCGACTCTATGATGGCAACTCATACCAAGACAGCATTGAAAATATCCCAAAAGCCCTTCAAGCAGGCAAGATATTCCGCTTTGCTTTGGCCTACTGCGATAATGATTATTCCGAAACTAGGGAGAACCTCTTCGGAAACATTTCAATTCCAGCCGGTGGATCCAGCTCACCCTTGCAAGATGCCAGTTTAATGGGGCTCATTGAGCTCCGCTGAGCATGAATTAGGACCTTTTTGATGGTTTACTTTGTTAAATCTTTCTACTTCCGAAAACAATTACACTCCCCGAGCGTTTCGCTTAGTAAGCAAAGAAATAAGATTTAAAATAACATTTGGTTCCACTATTTTTTTTACCTAATTTCCAAATAAAAATCTAACTTTGCACGTTAATTACACCCAAAATCGTTGGGGTATGAAGCAGCACAAGCCTATCGTTTAGAGCGATGGAACTGCTAACCTGTGTGAACGTATGAAATGGAATAAGCGACTTTTCCCTCCTTACTTGAGGTTCTTACTATCAGTGCATCTGATACTGTTGCTCATATTTTCCGTTTTCAGGTTTATTATGCTCTTGAGCAATAAACCCGCCTATTTTTTTGACATGGAACGATCTATGTCTTTAACAAAGGCCTTTCGTATTGGTTTGTGGTTTGATGTCACCATCGCCAGTTATGCCATGTTTGTTCCTTACCTGTTGCTTACCTACCTCCATCTATTCCGAAGTATTTACGCCGAAAGAGTGTACAAATACGTTCGATTTTATTGTGGGTTCATCATTCTCATTTCATTGGTGATTTGTGCTGCGGATGTGCCTTACTATAAATATTTTAATGCCCGATTGAATATTGCGACGGTCCACTTAAAAAACCTCGCTCAATCGGGATCATTTGTACTTAAAGAAGTGGCTTATTACCCCATTATTGCCCTATTTGTTGTTGGACTTTGGGGAATACGGCGTTTGGTGCTTATTTTATGGAATAGAGCAATGAATGAGCCAGATGAGGTGGGGAACCGGCAACAGAAAATGGCAGTGGCTGCTGCTTTCACTTTGCTGTTGGTAGGACTTTGGGGAGGCGCTACCCCAAAACGTCCGGATATGAAGCGGGCAACGTTTAGCAATGATGGATTTATTAATCAGCTGACCCTCAACCCAGTTCATACGTGGTTTGATTCCTATTTTGCTTTTGATATCAATGTTGTTTCTACCAAAGAAGCCATACAGCAGGTTCGAAAGGCGTTCGGGTTGCTCAAGCCGCCTGCTGATAGCTTGACTTCTCCGATCTTGCACGAACACCAATACACAGGTCAACCACTGAAGAAAAACGTGGTATTGATCCTGATGGAAAGTATGAGCGCCAATCGGATGGGAATATATGGAGCAAAAGAAGGACTTACCCCCGGTTTGGATAAGTTGGCAAAAAATAGTGTGTTGTTCGATCGCTGTTACAGTTCGGGTATTCACACCAACTGCGGAATTTACAGCACGCTCTACGGCATGCCCGTCATGATGATGGAGCACCCGATGCTTAATGGCGTGTCCGAACTCAAATCGTTCTCTGGGCTGCCCGTAGAGCTTCAAAAAGCAGGATACCATACAAGGTTTTACTGTTCACACCCTAAAACCTTTGATAATCTCGATATTTTCGTAGAAAAAAATGGGTTTGATGTGATCGTCGACCAAAGTGCCTACCCCGAAAATAAGATTGCAAATTCTTGGGGAGTAGGCGATGAGGATTTACTAGGTCTCGCTTTTAAACAGTTGGATAGTTTATCCGTAGCACAACCAAAGAAACCCTTCTTTGCTACACTTTTGACAATTACTACTCACCCTCCCTATATTCTGCCTGCACATACGACGTTTAAACCCAAAAGTAAAGATCCTGTATTGGCAACGTATGAATATGCCGACTGGGCTATTTCTTCGTTTATCGATTCGTGTGCCACCAAACCTTGGTACAACGAAACCATATTTGTCCTTGTGGGCGATCATGGAGTCAATTTGACCAATTATGTAAGCGACGTCCCACTCTCCTACAACCATGTTCCGTTAATTATTCACGCCCCTAAGTTGTTCAAAAAGCCGGAGGTACGCTCTGGCATTGCCTCTCAAACAGATATCTTCCCAACCTTGATGGGCATGCTTCGGTTGGATTACCAACAGAATACCATGGGATATGACCTGTTTAGGGAAAAGCGGCCATTCGCCTTTTTCTCTCAAGACTACCGTATGTGCGTCCTGGACGATAAATATCTTTATGTAGCGCGCAAATCGGGTAGAGAATCCTTGTATGAATATAAATCCGGGAAAATTGAAGACGTTATTGAGCGCTTTCCCGGAATAGCGGATTCCATGAAAATTTACTCCTGCTCCCACCTCATTACCTCCAAATGGATGATCGACCGGGGATTTGTGAGCAGCGGGGCCCGGACAGCGCGATAATAGGCTATCTGATAAGATTATTTTCCTTTTTTTAGAAAAAAATAGAAGGAATGCTACCTTTGTCTCCTCATCAAGGCAAAGTGACTGTTTGTTGTGTGTGAAAGCAAATGAAAACCATTCGTTAAAAGGACAATCATTTATTTCTATTTTTCTTACCGTAAAATTCAATTATCTTATGGATCAAGCACTTCAAGCGCTTAAGAAGTATTTTGGGTATGATGCCTTTCGACCCATGCAATCGGACATTATCGAGGCTGTTTACGCAGGTAGGGATGCACTAGTCCTCATGCCTACTGGAGGAGGGAAAAGTATCTGTTACCAAATCCCAGCTGTCACCCTTCCAGGGATTACCTTGGTAGTAAGCCCCCTCATCGCTCTGATGAAAGACCAGGTGGAAGGACTTCTTGCAAATGGCGTACCTGCCGCATTTATTAACTCTTCTTCAGACGCAGCATCCGTCCGAAAAACAGAGACAGCCGCACTGAATGGCACCTTGAAATTGTTGTACGTCAGTCCAGAAAAAATGGTTTCACAGCAGTTTCAGCCGTTTTTAAAAAGCCTGAAAATTAGTCTAATTGCCGTGGATGAGGCGCACTGCATTTCTGCCTGGGGGCATGACTTTCGACCAGAGTATACCCAGCTTAAATTCCTGAAACAACAGTTTTCTACAGTGCCGATGATGGCCCTTACCGCCACTGCCGACAAAATCACCCGGAAAGATATCCAATCTCAACTTCAGCTGAACGATCCTCTTGTTTTCTTGTCGTCCTTTGATCGCCCCAATATTTCTCTTTCTGTCAAACCAGGACAACGCCGCAAGGAACAAATTATTGAATTTCTCAAACAACGACCAAATCAAAGCGGGATTATTTATTGCCTGAGTAGAAAATCCTGCGAACAGCTGTCCAACAACTTAAATGCCATTGGTTTTAATACCGATTACTACCATGCCGAACTTCCTGCGAAAGTAAGGAGCAAGGTGCAAGAAGATTTTATCAATGACCGAATTCCAGTTATTTGCGCAACAGTCGCTTTTGGAATGGGGATTGATAAAAGCAACGTACGATTTGTTATTCACTACAATCTGCCCAAAAATGTAGAAGGCTACTATCAGGAAATTGGAAGAGCAGGAAGAGATGGCATGCCGTCCGAGGCCTTGTTGTTTTTTTCCTACGGTGATGTCATGAGTTATCGAGACATGATTCAAGGGGCGGAAGGCGACCAAGTACAGAAGGAATTAAAGCTGGCTAAACTCAACCGAATGTATGAGTTTGCAGAGGCTCCTGTTTGTCGCCGGAAAACTATTTTGGCGTACTTCGACGAGGAGTATGGCCAGCGCTGCGGAAACTGCGATGTATGTAAAAATCCACCGAAATACTTTGATGGAACCATCGTGGCTCAAAAAGCACTTTCTGCCATCAAGCGTACCAATGAAAAGGTTGGGATGAACTTACTGGTGAATATCCTGCGTGGTAGTAGGAATAGGGAGGTGTTGGAAGCAGGGTACGACCGAATAAAAACCTATGGTCAGGGTAGGGATCTCTCGGTGGATAGTTGGAACTACTTGATAATGCAGCTACTTCATTTGGGATATATTGAGATTGCCTACGACGAAAATCATTGCTTGAAAGTGACTAATTCGGGTATGGGAGTATTATTTGATGGTCAAAAAGTGCAGTTGGCCATACCTCCAGAACGTCAGCAGCCTGCAGCAGAACGTCCTATTCCCGAAATGCGGCCGGCTTCCAAAACCCAACTGCTTACCAATGAGTTGTTTGAACGCTTGCGTTTACTCCGAAGGACGCTGGCACAGCAAATTGGAATTCCTCCCTACCAGATTTTCAGTGATGCCACGCTGAAGGAAATGGCGGATAAACGTCCATTCCAGGAGGCCGATCTTTTACTCGTAAGTGGGGTGGGGGAGCGAAAGTTACAGGAATATGGTGAACCCTTTATCCGCGAAATTCAAGCGTTCCTTAGGGATAAAAACGAAGAGGGAGTTAAGGTAAGTGGGGCATCCCACTTTATTACCTATGACCTGATTCAAAAAGGGATGAGTATTGAAGAAGTGGCACAGCAGCGAAATATGTCAGTGGGGACCATTCAAAATCACCTTTGTGTCATGTACGAACGAGGGTTTGACTTGGACTACACGCAATGGATTTCGGAGGAAGAAGTAGATATTATCCGTGGAGCCCTCCCTTTGTTTACGATGCCGTATGTATTACGGGATATTTTTGAAAATTTTCAGCAAAAATACTCGTTCGATAAAATTCGATGGGCACTAGCTATTGATTATCGTATACGGTTTGGCTTAAAAAACTAATTCGCTCTATAATTTAACCATTTAATGGCCTTTTTATCTGTCGTAATTATTACGTTCAATGAAGAAAAAAACATAGAACGTTGCCTACAATCCGTTCAGTCGGTTGCCGATGAAGTAGTGGTGCTGGACTCTTTTTCGACCGATCAAACCCTCTCGATTTGTAAAAAATGGGGGGCACGCGTGGAACAGCATCCCTTTGATGGGCATATCCAGCAAAAAAACAGGGCTTTGAAGCTGGCATCCAACGACCTGATCTTGTCTTTAGATGCAGATGAGGCACTCAGTCCCTTGTTGCGCCATTCGATTGAGCAATGGAAGAAGTTAGAGCAGCCCCCAGCCGCTTGGGTAAATCGCCGAACCAACTACTGTGGTCAATGGATTAATCATTCCGGTTGGTATCCTGATCGAAAATTAAGGCTATTTGATCGGCAGAAAGCCCAATGGGGTGGGCAGAATCCACATGATAAGATCGTATTGAGTAACAGTATGCCAACCGTTCAGTTGCAGGGAGATTTATTGCATTACAGCTATTATAGTGTAGAAGAGCATCTCGAACGGGCACGTAAGTATGCGCAAATAAGCGCCAAGGCCATGCTTTTGCGTGGTAAAAGGCCTTTTTGGGTGCAGCAGTTTTGGAATCCAGCCATGAAGTGGATCAAATGTTACTTACTCCGAGGAGGCTTTCGAGATGGAAAAGCTGGGTGGACTATTTGTAAAATAGCAGCTCTTGAAACGTATTGGAAGTACCGACTAGCTTACAAAAGTTAATTTTTTTATTTACTTTCCCAATATTTTCTTATTAATTTATGTAAATAAAAATAAAATGGGTTTTCAACGAAAATGGAGGTCGCCCTCAGATAAACCCCTCACACCCGATGAGGCATTGGTGAAACTCGAACGTTTTTGCCTGTTTAGAGAACGTTGCCCACAAGAGGTCCGCGATAAAATAAGAGAACTGCGACTTTCTGAGGAGCTAGGGGCTACCTTGTTTAATACATTGCTGGAAGACCGGTATTTTGATGAGGAACGATTTACCTCCCTTTACGTACGAAGTAAAATCAAATCATGGGGACGAATTAGGGTCAGACTGGAGCTACAGCTCCGAAAAATAAGCCCAGAATGTATTGAAAATGCATTCAACGAGATAGATGAGGAGGCCTACAGAGCAACGATCCAAAAGTTGTTGGATAAAAAAAGACAGCAGTGGATTGGTGACCCTC
>Ga0208787_1000889_pt1 | contig 13780 bp, 11 predicted proteins | sample Wag4_2014_7_11_FD_187362 | JGI IMG/M metagenome (GOLD analysis project Ga0208787, IMG submission 187362) | Fresh water microbial communities from Ohio, USA - Utica-2 Time Series HT 2014_7_11 (SPAdes) (version 2) | ecosystem: Environmental > Aquatic > Freshwater > Water tank | place: USA: Ohio... | reverse complement strand
TGCGGCCCACTTATCCAGTAAGGCGGTCATTGTGAGCGCGCAGATTGAATCCGAGTTGGTGGATCTGCCCGAGGCAGAGGGGAAAGAGTACCTCGCGGGGCTCGGAGTCAAAGAGTCGGGCGTGGGGTCTTTGATTCGCGCCGCGTATGATTTGCTTGGGTTACGGACTTATTTGACGACAGGTCCAAAGGAGACGCGCGCGTGGACGATTCATGCGGGCGATCGGGCCCCGCAAGCGGCAGGAGTGATTCATACCGATTTTGAGCGGGGCTTTATTGCTGCGGAAACGGTGGCTTATGCAGATCTGCAAAGTGCGGGAACGATGGCCAAAGTGAAAGAGGCAGGAAAGCTTCGTGTGGAGGGAAAGGAGTATGTCGTTCAGGATGGGGATGTGATGGATTTTCGATTTAATGTGTAGATGGATTTTGCATGAAAAGTAGCGTCCATGTGGTCCGGCATCCGCTGGTGCAGCACAAGCTCACGCTCATGCGGAAAAAAACAACGAGCGTGACGGAGTTCCGTGAGCTCGTGGGGGAAGTTGCGATGTTGATGGCGTATGAGGTGACGAAAGATCTGCCTTTGACCAAGATGAAGATCCAGACGCCGATGGAAAAGATGATGTCTCCGGTGCTTCAGGGGGAGAAAATGGTTTTGGTTCCGATTCTCCGTGCGGGGATGGGGTTACTGGACGGAATGCTCAGAATTTTTCCATCCGCCCGGGTCGCGCACATCGGTATTTACCGCGATCATAAGACGCTCGAACCGGTGGAGTACTATTTCAAAGCCTCCAAGACATTACGGGGGCGGGATTTGATTTTATTGGATCCAATGCTGGCTACGGGGAATTCGGCTATTGCGGCCACAGATCGATTGAAGGGGGCTCATCCCCGCTCGATTCGTTTCATGTGTCTGGTTTCTGCCCCTAAGGGGGTTCGCGCATTCCAGAAAGCGCACCCCGATGTTCCGATGTACACTGCGGCGATTGATCGAAAATTGAATGCTCATGGTTATATTCTGCCGGGGTTGGGTGATGCCGGGGACAGAATATTTGGGACGATTTAGTTTACGCTGTTTGAAACCTTAAGCAGAACCACGCCGACAATCACAAGAACGAGCCCCAGAATCTTTCCCCAAGGGAAACTCTCTCCGAAGAAGAGGATTCCAATGATCGCAATGAGTGCTGTGCCTGCGGCGGCCCAGATTGCATAGACCGTTCCGATTTCGAGGCTTTTCAAGGAAACCGACATCAATGCGAAAGCGGACAAGTAAAAGAGTATTACTCCTAGGATGGGTAAGGGGCGGCTCATTCCGTTGGATAGTTTCAGACAAATCGTGCCGCAAACTTCGAGGGCGATGGACAAACTCAGGATCAACCACGGGTTCATCCTTTTATCGTAGGATAGTGCAAATCCGAGGCAATCTGGTTTACTCGATTTTTAGGGGTGATACGATGGAGTCTTATGGGTAACGGAGCTCTAAGATTTGCGCCGCTTCTTCTGCTTCCACTTCTGGGAAGTTGTGGAAAGGGTGATTGGCAATTAAGTGAGGCGCGTAAAAACGTTGTGATGATCGAGGTAACGGCACAGACATGGGATTATCGGCTTCCGTGGAACCCTGGAACGGTGAGTTCGGCTCGTGGCGCAGGTTTCGTGATCGATCGAAAGCGCATCATCACTAATGCGCATGTGGTGAGTGGGGCACGGTATCTCACTGTTCAAAGAGAGGCCGATCCCCGAAAGTATCCTGCTAAGGTGAACTTTGTCGCCCACGATTGCGATCTTGCGATGGTGGAGGTGGAAGATCCTGATTTTTATAAAGGGACTACAGACCTTAAAATTGGGGGTATTCCTGACTTGGAGTCGGTCGTAAGCGTCTATGGGTTTCCGATCGGTGGGGATCGGTTGTCAGTCACTCGGGGTGTGGTGAGTCGAATTGATTACAACTCCTACACGCACTCGGGTCGCGAATCCCATTTGGCAATTCAGATTGATGCGGCCATTAATCCTGGGAATAGCGGTGGACCGGTGATGCAGAATGACAAGGTTGTGGGTGTGGCGTTTCAGGGATTTCGGGGGGATGTGGCTCAAAATGTCGGATATATGATACCGACTCCTGTCATCCGCCGATTTCTAAAAGATGTGGAGGATGGAAAATATGATCACTATGTGGATATCGCGATTCGATGGATGGCTCTGGAAAATCCTGCCATGCGAAAATATTACCATCGCCCGAATGACGGACTAGGAGTGGTAGTTACGGATATCTTTTCGGAGGGTTCTTCTGATGGGGTTCTCGAGAAAGGGGATGTCCTTCTTTCGATTGATGGGCATCCGATTGAAAGTGATGGTTCGGTCCGATTGGACGGTCAACCCGTGCAGTTGGAGGAGATTGTGGAGAGGAAATTTGCGGGTGATACGGTTGAGTTGGAGGTATGGCGGAATCAGTCCGTTGAAAAGAAGGTGATCACCTTGCGTCCAGCTGAGATGTTTTCGATGTATGAGGTCTTGTACGAGGAAGCGCCTCGTTACGTTCTCTACGGGGGATTGGTTTTTCAGCCGATGACCGCGAATTTAATGGCAGGTCTTTTAGGAAGTGCGGACTTGAGGCTCCGTCAAACGTACACCTTGTTTGGACAGGATCAGCTTTATCGAGAGACTCCCGAGCCTGTTATTCTCACTTCTGTGCTTCCTGATCGGTCGAATGTGTATCTGGTGGGATTAGCTGGGCAGATCGTAAAAGAGATCAATGGGAAACGGATTCGAACATTGGCGGATGTAGTACCTGCTTTGGAGTTGGGTGGGGAGAAAACCGTGATTCACTTCGAGGGAGATCAAAGGCCTGCTGTTCTGAAGAAGAAAGAAGTGGATCAGGTCATGCCGAGAATCATGGCTCAGTATGGAATCGCTGAGACAAAAAGAACAGAGCTTGGAGATCGTCGATTGGCCAAGGGTTCATTCAAAAAAGAAGGAGAGAATCGATGAAGTGGTTTTATTTAATTCTTGGCTGTTTGGCTTTACCGTTAGCAATCGTTGCTGAGGATGAGGATTCCCGTGGTTCCTTAGTCCGTGTTCGGGCATCGATCCAGCCGTACGATCAGTTTCGCCCGTGGCAAAAAAAGTCTCCCTATGGGTTAAATGGAACGGGAGTGGTTTTACCTGGGGGGAAGGTGCTTGCAACGGCGGCATTAGTTGCGAATCGAACTGAAGTAGGTCTTGAAAAGCCTGGGTCGGCGGAAAAGTGTGCAGCAGAGGTCGAGGCTATTGATTACGAGGCCAATCTTGCGCTCCTGCAGCCGACAGACAAAAACTTTCTTAAGGGTTTCTCTGGAGTTGTTCTGGGGCCCGCGCTCCGGGCGGGAGACAAAACTGAGGTTTGGCAGTTAGAGAGAAATGGGGAAATGTTGCGGAATCAGGCTGAGATTCTTTCCGCAGGGGTCGGCCGTTACCCATCCGATGAAGCTGGATTTCTTCTCTATGGAGTACGTGTTTCGCTCCCTAAGCGCGACGATAGTTACACGCTCCCTTTGATGAAGGATGGTCAGTTGGCGGGTATGATGATGGGTTATGATAGGGATTCGCAGGAAGGGACTGCCATTCCTATCCCGATGATTGAGCATTTTCTGAAAGATGCTGCGGATGGAAAATATGAGGGATTCCCAACCTTGGGGGTGAGCTGGAGTACATTGCGCGATCCTAATTTGCGGGAAGAGGTGATGGCCCCAAAATCAGGGGGTCTTTTGCTAACCAGGGTTAATCCAAGGGGAACGGCGGGAAGAGCGGGTCTTAAGGAGGGGGATGTTTTACTGAGCGTGGACGGGTTTAAGTTGGATGAGGACGGTAATTATCGGGATTCACTTTACGGGCCAACCGCAGTTGGGAATTTGATTCGGACGAAACCCACAGTCGGATCGGTGGCACGTTTTCGAATTTCGCGAAATGGAAAAGAGATGGATCTTACGGGGACGTATGACCGAAAAGCCAGGGAGGAGGTTGCAATTCCTACGCTGCAATTCGATCAAGCACCGAAGTATCTGGTGGTGGGTGGAATGGTATTTCAGGAGCTAACAGGGGTCTATTTGCAGGAGTGGGGGGATAAGTGGTCGGAACGTGCTCCTCAACGTCTCGTCGAGTATTTCACTTTTCAACAGGAGAAGAGAGCTGATCCAGGCAAGAAAGTGGTTTTCTTGAGTCAGGTTCTGCCTTCGCCGATCACGCTAGGATACCAGCAGTTGTCTGGGTTAGTTCTAGAAAAAATGAATGGGCATGAAATTAACAACTTAGCGGAGTTAGCAAAAGCTGTGGATGAAATCTCCAGTGGCGACATTGTGTTCGAATTTCGAGATGAGCCAGGGAAACTAATCCTGCAAGCTGACGGCTTGCCTGCCATTTCGGAAAAGATTGCTAAAGACTACGGATTGCCTGCTCTTCGCCGACTGTAAGGGTAGAGGTGCGGAGGTTTGAGATGCGTTTGAGTGGTTGGGCTGTTTTCGATTTAGACGGAACCCTAGTGGATACTTTAGGTGAAATACATCTGGCACTGAATCGGGTGCTTTCTCGGCATGGGCGAAATAGTTTACAGAGAGAGGTAGTTCGTGATCTTGTTGGCAATGGGCCCAAAACCCTCATGGAGCGTGCGTGGAGTAGGACTGGAAGTGATGCAAGGGGGGGTGAAGCTACTTTATTGGCAATGGAGTACTCAAGGGAGTACGAAAAGAACCCTGTTGGTATGAGCCGACCTTATCCGGGGGTCCATGAGGGAATTCAGAGGTTAATCCAATCAGGGTGGCGGCTTGCAGTTTGCACCAACAAGCATGGTGACGCCGCGCGTGCTTTGGTTCGAGATTTGGGCTGGGATAGTTGGATTCGAGTTGTGGTTAGTGGGGAGGAAAGCTTTCGAAAGCCTGATCCTCGTCCCTTACGGTTCGCTTTTCAAAAGATGGGCGCGGGTTTTGGAAGGCACCTTTTCATAGGAGATAGCGAGATCGACCTTAAAACGGCAGAAAACGCAGGGGTAGAAGGTATTTTTCTGGAGCATGGATATGGGGTGCAGGGGCGGTTTCAAGCGCGATCCTTCTCGAATGCGGTAGACCTTTTTTCGTGGATGGCTCAGTCAGGCCCCTGCCTGCGATCGTAAAAATCCGGTTCTTTGGATTTTGTAATCGAGAAAAGATCTTATTTTTTGCGAAGAAGTGACTTGCCCGTCATTGAAGGGGGTTTGGGGATTTTCAGTATATCCAGAAGTGTGGGAGCCACATCGGCCAGAATTCCATCCTCTAGGACATGTTCGTTTGCATCTTGTGCAACGTACAGAAAATGAACCAGGTTTGTAGTGTGGGCGGTATGTGGAGCGCCACTCTTTTCAAGCATCTGTTCGCAGTTCCCGTGGTCAGCTGTCACGAGAGCTTTTCCCTCGGCTTTATCTAGTGCTTCGAGAACTTGACCCACGCAACGGTCGATTGTTTCTACGGCATGAATCCCCGCAGTGAGGACACCTGTGTGACCGACCATGTCAGGATTTGCGAAATTCAGGATGATTAAGTCGTCCATACCTTTTTGGATTCGATCCACAACCCGCTCGGTAAGTGCAGGGGCGCTCATCTCGGGCTGAAGGTCATACGTTGCGACTTTAGGAGAGGGGACCATTATTCTTTCTTCTTTGGGGTTAGGAGTTTCCTTCCCACCGTTAAAGAAGTAGGTGACGTGGGGGTATTTCTCCGTTTCGGCAAGCCTTGCTTGGGAGAGACCGTGCGCAGCGACAACTTCCCCAAGGAGGTCGTTCATGGGGAGGGGAGTGAAGAGATGCTGAATGCCCAGCTGTGTGAAATCGCTTTCGTATGGGGTCATCGTGAACACATGAACTTTCGGGTGACTTGATGATGGGAATTCGGAGAATTCGGGATCTGCCAGGGATCGAACGATTTGCCTCATTCGATCTGCGCGAAAATTAAAAAAGAAGAGAACATCGTCCTCTCGGATCAGGGGTTTATTTGAGTCAACAAAGCAAACGGGGGCAATGAACTCATCCGTTTTTCCATTTGCATAGGATTCCGAGATGGCGGTGGAGGCTGATTTTGCTGGTGTTCCCTTGCCCTCAACCAAGAGATCGCGCGCAAGTTTGACTCTCTCCCATCGCCGATCTCGATCCATTGCATAGTAGCGGCCGATGAGTGTAGCAAGGGTAGAGCCTGGGCATGTTGCGATCTTGGATTCGAGTTGAGATAGAAACTCGCGAGCGGATGTGGGGGAGCAGTCCCGACCATCGGTGATCACATGGATATAGATTTCCCGATGACCTGCATCGGAAGCGTATTGAATGAGTGCGAGAAGGTGATCAATGTTTGAGTGAACCCCGCCGTTTGAGACAAGGCCGATCAGGTGGAGGCGTTTCCCTTTGGCCTTTTCAAAGCAGGCTTGGAGAGTTCGGTTTTTTCCTAGGGAGCCATCCGCTACAGCTAGATTGATTCGGGTAAGCTCTTGGTAAACGATTCTTCCCGCACCTAGGTTTAAATGACCCACTTCTGAATTCCCCATCTGACCCTCTGGGAGGCCGACTTTCAGCCCACTCGCTTGAAGTCTGGACATGGGATATTTCTTGTATAGCTGATCATGAACGGGGGTTGAGGCAAGTAGGGTTGCGTCTCCTTGGTGCTCTGCGCCTGAGCGTCCCGCGGGGTTAATCCCCCAACCATCCCGAATCAGAAGAAGAACAGGCTTTTTCATATAAAATTAAGATACTTGAATTCAGGGAAGAATCGAGTCGAGTTCTTTTGATGAGTGAAAACTTTGGACGAAAGAAGAAAATCGGGAGATACTACTAGGGTGATTGAGTCATTCGTTTTCAGTGAGGGCAGGCCAGTGAGCCACAATGTGGAGATGGAAGCTCTACGGCTGGCCCGTGCAGACAAAGGATTGATCCTGTGGATTGATCTCACGGACCCGACTCCTGAGGAAACCAAGTCAATCCTTGAGCTTCTTTTTGAATTTCACCCTCTTGCGATCGAGGATTGTGTGACGTTAAGTGAACTTCCGAAAATCGAGGATTACGAGGATTACCTTTTCATGATCATGCATAGCGTTGCGATAAGCGGCGAGAAGATGCTTAAAATCTCCGAACTGAATCTCTTTTTGGGTAAAGAGTTCTTGGTGACCTATCATCGCGAACCCATCCCTGGTGTTACGCTCCTCAAGGAGCGACTGACAAAGGGGACCGCTCAACAGGCCCGAGGTTCAGACCGGCTGGCACATCAGATCCTTGATCAGGTTGCTGATTCGTATTTGCCTGTGGTGGAAGTTCTTACGGAGGAGATGGAGGATGTCGAGGAGAAGGCGCTATCCGGAATGAGAAAGGAAGATCTTTCCAAAAGAATTTTGCGGGCGCGGCGCCGGCTTTCCAGTTTAAGGCAGGCCTTGCGACCGCAAAGGGAGGTGATTTCCCGTCTGGCCCGGGGTGAGTCGAAGCTGATTCGTGCACTTATGTTGCCTTATTTTCGTGACGTTCAAGATGCCTTGGCACGGGTAGATGAACGTTTGCAAGGATGTAATGATCGAATGATGGTAGCCTTTGATGTCTATACGAATCGATCGGCTCACGAGGCGAACGAGGGAATCAAAGTTCTCACTGCACTAACTGCGGTAACCATTCCCCCCGTCGTCGTTGGATCGTGGTATGGGATGAACTTCCGTCATATGCCCGAACTGGATCACCCCATGGGTTACTATTCTCTTATGGGAGTGACTTTAGCCCTGATGTTAGGAATGGGGCTTTGGTTAAAGTTTAAACGTTGGTTTTAAAGAGGGGATATTGAGGAATGAAATCCTCTTTTTTAGAGCGTCTTCTTGAACGAGCCGATCGGGTGGGTCATGGGGAGATACAATCGCAAATTGCCCGGTTGGCTGACGACAAAGGTTTTTTAGAGACAATCTTTAATACTCTCCAAGAAGGGGTCTTGGTGGTGGATGAGGATGGAAAGATAACCTATTGCAACCAAGCTGCAGGAAGACTCCTAGGGTTGCCTAAGTCAGGGGAGCTGGGTGGATGGACTTTGGGTCGTAGTCTTCGAGGTATCGATTGGCGCGAGGCTCTTCGGGAGAATCGCTCTTCTTCAGGCACAATTGAGGTCAATTACCCTGAGGCACGAATTTTAAATTACTATCTGGTTCCGCTTGAGAAATCGGGGCGCTTGGGCGGTTTATATGTGGCTATTTTTCATGATGTAACACGAGATCGCAATGAGGCAAAAAGTGCGGTTGAGGCGGGTCGCGTGGAGGCTTTAACTCTTTTGGCTGCAGGTGTTGCCCACGAGCTGGGAAATCCACTCAACAGCCTCCATTTGCATTTACAAATTATGGCGAAGGACGTGGCTGGATTGGCGGAAGATTCCGCAAAGAAAATCAGGGAGTCGATTGGTACTTGCCAGCAGGAGATTCGTAGGCTCGATGGCTTAATCACACAATTTCTGCGGGCAATCCGACCTCAACCTGCAAAGAAAACCTTGGAGGACTCGGGGGCGGTTCTAGAGGAAGCACTGCTCCCGCTTGAGATTGAGCTTAAGGACCGTGGGATTCTTTTGGAAAAGCAGATGGGACCCGGTACTCCCCGAGTTCCGATGGATCGGGAGCAGATGAAACAAGCAATTTATAATGTGGTCCGGAACGCAATGCAGGCGGCTGGAGAGCAGGGTTTGATTTCCATTCATGTGCGCCGGGAAGGTGATTTCTGGGTCTTTGAGTGTCGAGATAATGGGTCCGGAATTTCAGCGGATGATCTCCCTCATTTGGGCACTCCATTCTTTACGACACGCAAAGAGGGTAGTGGGCTGGGGCTTATGATTGTGCAAAGAATTGCGCGTGAGCATGGTGGGTCTGTGCAGATCACAACTCGTCAAGGGAAGGGGTCAACGGTGAAGATCTTTATTCCTATTTACGAAAAGAGGGTTCATCTCCTGGCGGAAACATCGGGAGCAGATGCAGAGGTGAACTCCGTATGAGGCCAAGGTTGCTTGTCGTGGATGATGAAAAAAACACAAGGGATGCACTGCGCCGGGCCTTGGAAGATAATTTTGAAGTCTTTGTAGCTGCGAATGTAGAAAATTCAAAGAATCTGATGAAATCCGAGCTGATGGATGTGGTTCTCACCGATCTTCGATTGGGAAACGAAAGTGGTTTAGACGTTCTCAAGTTGTGCCAGAACCAGAATCTTCCACCCCCCTGTGTTGTCATGACAGCCTATGGCTCGGTGGAAAGCGCTGTAGAGGCCATGCGGCAAGGAGCCTATGATTATGTCACGAAGCCTTTGGATCTGGAACATGCCCAACTACTTTTGCAAAGGGCGGTTCGAACTGTCCAATTAGAGCAAGAAAATGTTCATTTAAAAGCTCAGTTAGACCGTTCTTTTGGACTGAATCGAATTTTGGGAAGGTCGGCTGAAATCGAGAAGGTTTTGGACCGAGTTCGTCAAGTCGCGGATTCAAAGGCGAGTGTCTTGCTTGAAGGTGAAAGTGGAACAGGAAAGGAGCTGGTTGCTCGAGCCTTGCATGGTTTAAGTTCTAGAAAAGGTGGTCCTTTTGTGGCCGTCCACTGTGCGGCTCTTTCCCCTCAGCTTTTAGAGAGTGAACTTTTTGGTCACGAAAAAGGAAGTTTCACAGGGGCAACGGAAAGGCGAATCGGTCGTTTTGAGCAAGCTCAAGGTGGGACCATCTTTCTGGATGAGATAGGGGAGATTGATGCGACGACACAGGTTAAGCTCTTGAGGGTTTTAGGGGAGCGAACATTGGAGAGAGTCGGGGGAAACCGATTAATCAATGTCGATGTTCGACTCATTGCGGCGACCCATCGAAGTTTAGATCGTTTGGTGCAGGAAGGAAAATTTCGTGAGGATCTCTACTTTCGGATTCGGGTTGTCCAAATTCAGATACCTCCCTTGCGAGATAGGCCTGAGGATATTCCGATCTTGGCGGAATCATTTCGCAAGGAGTACAGCCTGGAGAATGGGAAAGGGGATCTGTCTTTTTCCCCTACCAGCATAAGATTGATGATGGATTATCGTTGGCCGGGAAATGTTCGTGAGCTACGAACCGCTGTCGAGCACGGGGTGGTTTTAGCTAAGGGAAAAACAATTGAGCCTGACGATCTGCCTAACTCTGTGCGAAGAGGGAGTGACGGTATGCAGCCGCGGATTGAGCCAGCGAGCTTACGGCTCGACAAAATCCAGAAAAGCCTGATTGATGCGGCGATGGATAAAAATGGAAGAAATATCTCCAAGGCGGCTCAAGCTCTGGGCATCAGTCGTCGAACGCTTCACCGCAAGCTGGCTCAATCTACCAAGAAAGGTAAGATACCTCGGTGAGTACAATTCAGGATCTGGTCTATAATTTAGAGGAGGGTGGCCTGCGCAGGGTTCTAGTGATTGTTGCGCTAGCTTTTTTGACAATGGGCCTTGTCGCATGGATCGGTATCAGTGAATTCAACGGCTTAAGGACTCAGGAAGCGATGGACCTTGCTCAACAGGCACGCCAAATTGCTACTGGTCATGGACTTACGACTCAACTGATTCGGCCCCTGGCTTTGTGGCAAGTGCGGGCAAAGTTTGGAAATGATGCTCCAGAGGTTAGTGCATTTCCTGAGACTTTGAACCCACCCCTATATCCAGTTCTGTTGGGGGGGCTTTTCAAGTTGGGGCAGATATCGGGAAAGATCCCTATGTCGGTCTCGCCTGAGGCGATCAAAGGAATGAGGGTCTATCCACCCGACTACATTGTTTTAATTTTCAATTTGGTATGTGTGTCGCTCACTGTCTTGGCTGTTTATCTTTGGGGTGCTGGGCAGTTTGACTTTGGCGTAGGAATTTTGTCGGCAGTATTTTTTATTGGAAGTACGGCTTTGTGGAATGAGGCGATCTCGGGTGGCGCTGTTTGCTTGGTCGTCTTTTTGTATGCGTGGGCAGGGTATTTCTTTTATCGAGGATTGGTTGGGGAAGAAAATCCAGAGGAACTATCGTCTCGAGGGGGTCTGTGGTTTGGAATTGCTGGTTTTACCTTAGGTCTTGCCCCTTTGGTTCAGATGATTCACATCTGGCCTGTTTTGGCACTACTGGTTTTTGGGGTTGCTCTTTTTCGTAGGGGTCGGATTTTGTTGATTCTTGGAACTGCGATCCCCCTGGTCCTCTTTTTTGCTTGGTTGGTTTGGCTTTGGGTTAAGACGAGAAATCCTATCGGGCTAAACTGGGCTTATTTAATCTCCGATTCTGCCCACTATCCAGGTAACTTGGTTTGGCGAACTTACAACTTTGATATCGAAAAAACCAACGTTTGGAGTCGTATTTTAGGATCTTCACTTCGTGGTATATCTTTCCTTATATCGCAAGGCCCCATTTCTTGCGGTGCAACTCTCGCGGGTACATTGGGTCTATTTAGCGTTCTACACAGCTTTCGACGTATTTCCGCAGCAACAGGCAAACTTCTTTGGCTCGGTGGGGTAGGCGCCCTAATTCTAGCCACGGCATTTATTGTTCGAGACGGCGGAGCGGGGTCCTGTCCTGTTTTGATTGTTCTTCTTCCTTTAGTTTCTGTTTATGGGGCTGCCGGCCTTTTTGTTTTAGTCGAACGATGGAACTTGGAGGTGGATCTTCTTAAGAAAATATTCGTTGTGCTCTTTGGTATCATAGCCACCGGCCCATTGATCTGCCAAGTGGCTCGGTCGGAATCTGCGCCTTTCGCCTATCCACCAACTTATCCGCCGATATTTCTATTCATGAGATCATGGTTCGAGCCTAAAGAGTTTCAGGCAAGTGATTTGCCTGCGGCGGAGGCTTGGTACTCGAATCAACCCACTTTGTGGGTTCCTGCAACTCGGGACGAATTGATTAAAATCCACGATCGAGTCACTCCTATTTTTAGCATCCTTTTCACACCCGCCAGTTCGGATGTGAAGATGCATAGTCAAATGCTCCAAGAAAATTCAGAGTGGGCCGCATGGGCAGATGTCATTCGTAGGCAAAAACCACCCGATTTACCTCAATCCTTTGTTACTTCGTTACCTCCAAATAATGACTATTTACTTTTATCCATACAAAAAAGGTGGAACTAGTTTTTTTTAACTATTAAGTGCAATTTCAAACATTTAACAGGTTATTGGTAGTTCTTTAACAAAACAGGTCTATAGGGTGTGTCTTTATATTGAAAAAATCCTGCGAACCACAAGATTTAGTGGATGTCGGCAGGTTTATTTAAGCCCTTCGTTCGATCGCTTCTGTTGTGGGCCATCCTAGTAGGATCTTCGAGTGTAAACTTTGCTCAGATAACATCGGGCGTTAACTCTCCTCAGATTGAAGGATCGGCTGGCCAACAAGGTGCAAAACCTTTCACTGCCACTGTGGCTATTCGGGAAGGATATGACAGCAACCCTCTGACTCAGTCGTATCAGAGTTCGAATGATGTTAATTCGAGCACCTACTCGAGTGTGAATCCCTCCCTCGGCTACAATTACACGGGATTACAGGCGGATCTCTCCGCGAGATACGATTTTCAAGGAATCTACTTTCCAAGTCTCAATTCTTCTGTCGACATTCAGTATAACCAGACTTTTACAGGTCAATACACGTACGCTTTTGACCCGCGTTTCAGTATTACGATTGCAGACAATTTAAATTACTTTGAGCAACCGATCGGCACCCAGTTCTCTGCTGGTTTAGCACCTGTGACCAACACTCAAGGAAGTATCATTAATCTGGGAACAATCAAAGCGGACTACCGTGTTACGGACCGACTTTCCATGGTTACGCGTTGGAACAATCAGGTGGTGAATTCCGACGGACCAGCTAGTTATAACAATGCAGGAGCCATTCAGTCCGGCAGCGCTTCGCAGTCCAACTATATGAACAATGGGGCGTTTCAGCAGTTTCGGTTGGATTTCACTCCTGAGACGATCGGAACATTTACTGTGGACTATCAATTGTTTGACTATCAGAACGATCAAAGTTTCCGGGACAATCAGCAAGTCGCTTTCACCTTGGGCGCGGATCACACCTTTCTTCCAACACTATTTTTTTCAGGGCGTGCGGGTATCCAGTTGAATGACAACTTCGGAACAAATGACAACGTCACTACTCCCCAAAATCCTGGGGTCATCAGTGCCGGGGGGCTCGGTAGTGGGGAGCAGGAGATCGGCGTGTATCCGTTTGTATCGTTAAGCTCGACTTGGAACTACGGGCAGCAAAACTCCTTAACGGCTGGATTTTCGATACAGATCCAGCAGTCGACTCAACAGTCGGCTTCCGATTCAGAATCCTATAACTTGAGCCTTAGTTCAGACCATGCTTTCACTGAGAAACTGAAACTTGTCCAATCATTAAGCGTTCAACTTGCGGTTTACACACCACAATACGATAAAGAGCAAAGCCTTTTGATTTATGGGACTTATCAAGGAAGTGGCCAGCAAACTGTTGCGAATTATAACTGCAAACTGTCTTATGCCTTTTACCCATACCTCTCGGCAGAGTTGGGTTATACTTTTAGCACCTTTCAATCCTATTTTGATGAAAACAATTCCAACGGAGGCAGTTACAATCGGAACGTTGTCTATATAGGGGTGCGCGGTACCTACTGATTGCGAAAGTTTCCGAACCCGAGTAGCTTGGGGTTGTGAGCGAGTTTAGCGAAACCCCACCACCCTATGGGTATGGTTCAGCGACCCAAAATGCAGGGGAAGCCTCTTTCCACGTCAACGACTTATGGCGTGTTATCCGGAATCGTTGGCCCACCTCCATAACCATCCTGACGCTGGTC
>Ga0208787_1000887_pt1 | contig 13791 bp, 15 predicted proteins | sample Wag4_2014_7_11_FD_187362 | JGI IMG/M metagenome (GOLD analysis project Ga0208787, IMG submission 187362) | Fresh water microbial communities from Ohio, USA - Utica-2 Time Series HT 2014_7_11 (SPAdes) (version 2) | ecosystem: Environmental > Aquatic > Freshwater > Water tank | place: USA: Ohio... | reverse complement strand
CCGAAGCGATGGAACCACAATTTTATTAACTACCCATTATTTAGATGAGGCCGAAGCACTTGCTGATCGCGTTGCAGTGATCAATAAGGGCGTAATCGTTGAGGTTTCAACCCCGGCTGATCTTGGTGGACGCGCGACAGCTCAGGCGACTGTTTCATGGAGAGATGCGGAAACAGTTAGGGCGGAAAAAACAGATAATCCAACTGATTTAGTAGCTCAACTGTCTTCGCGCTTTGGCGGAGAAGTTCCAGAGTTAATCGTTACTCGTCCATCACTTGAAGATATTTACCTTGAAATGATCGGTGGTGCTCGTGAATAAGATTCCAAGCGCCTTGTCCCTAGGAATTCGCCGTGGTGGCTTAGAGATTCGACAATTCTCGCGTCAAAGAGAGTCTGTTGTGTTTACGCTTCTCTTTCCCGTTATTTTGCTTGCAATTTTTGGTTCTGTTTTCAAAGACACCATTGCACCCGGTGTAACTTTTTCACAATACTTTGTTGCCGGAATGATTGCATCTGGTTTGGTCAACACTGGCTTTCAAGCCCTTGCTATAACAATTCCACTTGAGCGAGATTTTGGTGCACTCAAACGCCTTCGCGGAACTCCTATGCCAGCATCTAGTTACTTTATTGGCAAAGCAATCCTCATCTTTGTGAGCATGCTGATTCAAATTCTTTTGTTGTTAGGTTTTGGAGTTTTATTTTTCGGACTTGAAGTGCCTACAGAGATGGCTAAATGGCTGACATTTACTTGGCTAGTTCTGCTTGGTAGTGCCTGTTCAACCGCTTTAGGTATTGCTTTTTCAATCATTCCAAAAAGTGGCCGCGGTGCTTCAGCTGTGGTTTCGCCCATAGTAATTATCTTGCAGTTTTTTAGCGGAGTGTTCTTTGTCTTTACTTCGCTGCCTGTGTGGATGCAGCAGATTGCTGCAATTTTTCCGCTGAAGTGGCTTACACAAGGAATGCGTTCGGTTTTCCTGCCTGACACTTTTGCGACAGAAGAAGTTGCTGGGCAGTGGGAGCTGGGCAAAACATTACTGATTCTTCTGATCTGGCTTGCGATTGGAATCTTCTTTAGCGTTCGAAAATTTAAGTGGGATAGAGATTAAGAGGGTCATTGCATTGGTTCTGGCGCTCTTGCTGTGTGCGCCAGTCGTTAACGCTGCAGAAACTTCACAATTAGCTAAAGCTAAGCCGTCGCCTTCCCCATCACCTTCACCGGCCTGGCCACCACCCAAGGGATTTAAGCCCAATAATAATTTAAGCACCTTCGTCAAAATTCCTAGCGCGAAAGAGTTAGTTGGACTGGCTTCAAATGACAAAGCGCTTACAAGAGAATTATCGAAAACAATCGATGGTATTCCGGTTTGTGAAAAGTTTTCCTGCGGAGCGGTTCAAGTTGTTTCGCTTAATGCCTGCACCTGGTGGGAAGTTACAGCAAATGTTCAAGGGGCTACTTCACCTACTGATAAAACTATAAAAATCTTCGGCACGGTTCGCACAACATTTGGGAAAACAGCTCCAAAAAAGTACACCACTGTTTTGATAGTAAGTGGTGAGCCAATTGAGTTACGACACTCGGTTTCAAATATTAAAGCGATATGTCGTACCGGAGTTGTGACAGAAAAAGTTCCATCAACAACTTACACACCTGTTTCTTAGCGATTGGCTCCTGGCACCCATAGCTGATCGCCAATTTCTTTATTTGCTACGCGAGCTAAAACAAAGAGCAAATCTGAACAACGATTTAAGTACTGAGCGGTTAAAGGATTGACTCCCCCACCAAATGCATGAATTGCAGCCCATGTACGACGTTCTGCGCGACGAACTACTGTTCGGGCAACATGAAGATGAGCAGCTGCAGCAGTACCTGAAGGCAAAACAAATGATCGCAATGACTCTAGATCTGCGTTGAAATGATCAATCTGCTGCTCAAGGTAGGTGACCTGTGATTCGAGCACACGCAATGGCTCAAAGGCTGGCGAATCTACAACTGGGGTGCAAAGGTCAGCGCCAACATCAAATAAATCATTTTGAATACGCACTAATAATGTGCGGACAGCTTCTGGCAATTGGTCTGTAGAAAGAACAACGCCTATTGTCGAGTTAGCTTCATCAACTGTTGCATAGGCTTCAAGACGTGGGTCATTCTTGGAGGTACGACTCATGTCCCCCAGGGATGTAGTTCCGTCATCGCCGGTCTTTGTATAAATACGCGTTAAATTAACCATGTGCCTACCCTATAAGTAGACTGTGGCCATGGCATCCCACGATCGCTTCCGCATAGTTGGCGGAGCCGCCTTGCGTGGGGAGGTCTCTGTAACCGGTGCCAAGAACTCAGTTTTAAAGCTCATGGCAGCCTCTTTATTAGCAGCTGGCACAACAACAATTCGCAATGTCCCGGATATTGCCGATGTAGACATCATGGCTGACCTTTTGACCCGTCTGGGTTGTACCGTCGTGCGCGGGGATGACACCATCACAATTACAGTTCCACAAGAGCCCGCTCACCGAGCAGATTATGACTTGGTGAGAAAAATGCGTGCCTCAATTAATGTATTGGGTCCACTTGTTGCCCGTGTTGGTTTAGCAGATGTCGCACTGCCGGGCGGAGATGCAATTGGATCTCGTGGCTTAGATTTTCATATCAAGGGTCTTGAATCTTTGGGGGCTAAAGCACACATTGAACATGGATATGTAATTGCCGAAGCACCCAATGGCTTAACAGGTGCAGATATTGAATTGGATTTTCCAAGTGTGGGTGCAACTGAAAATATAATGACCGCAGCGGTTTTAGCAAAAGGCACAACAACAATTGATAACGCTGCCCGCGAACCTGACATTGTCGACCTTGGCGAGTTTTTGATTTCAATGGGCGCAAATATTGAAGGTCTTGGTTCACCTTTAATCACAATCAACGGTGTTGAAACTCTGCATCCGACAGATCACACAACCATTACCGATCGAATTATCACTGGTACCTGGGCATTTGCAGCTGCTATGACCCGAGGAGATTTAACAATTCATGGCGCTCGGCCCGAACATCTTGAGCTTCCATTAGAAAAATTAGCCTCAGCTGGAGCCATCATTACATCTACTGCAGATGGGATTCGGGTCAAGATGGATACCCGCCCACAAGCAATTGATGTTGCAACACTTCCCTACCCAGGTTTTCCAACAGATTTACTGCCTATGGTGATCGCACTTAATGCAATTGCCGAAGGGCATTCGTTGGTGACTGAAAATGTATTTGAATCCCGATTTATGTTCGTTAATGAATTAAGCCGATTAGGCGCACAAGTAAGTGTGGATGGGCATCACGCATCAATTAAGGGAATTGAACAGCTTTCTGGAGCTCCAGTAGAGGCTCATGACATTCGAGCCGGCGCGGGATTAATTCTTGCAGCCCTTGTTGCCGATGGTGAAACTACTATTGATCAAGGGTTTCACGTAGATCGTGGCTATCCAAACTTTGCCGAACAGTTAGCGTCCCTTGGAGCGAAAGTGAGTCGAGAATAATGTCACCTATCCCAGACCGTAACTTGGCTCTTGAATTAATTCGAGTAACTGAAACAGCCGCAATAGCTGCAGCTCCATGGGTTGGCCGCGGAGAAAAAAACTTAGCCGATCAAGCCGCAGTCGAAGCGATGCGAGAAATGATTAATACAGTTGATATGGCTGGAGTAGTTGTAATTGGCGAGGGCGAGAAAGATAACGCTCCGATGTTGCATAACGGCGAACATGTTGGAAATCAGCAAGGTCCATCATGTGATGTGGCAGTGGATCCGATTGATGGGACTTCACTTACCGCAAATGGAATGAATGGTGCGATCTCTGTTATTGCGCTGTCTCCACGCGGGACAATGTATGACCCAAAGGCATCTTTTTACATGAATAAGATTGTTACGGGGCATGAGGCAGCACATGTAATTGATATTCGTGCAACGACAGCCCAAAATATACAAGCCGTTGCAAAAGCCAAACGTTTATCAGTGGGAGATGTAACGGTTGTTGTTTTAAATCGACCAAGGCATACCCAATTAATTACTGAAATCCGCGAAGCAGGCGCGCGTATTCGATTGATTCAAGATGGCGATGTAGCTGCTGCAATTGAAACAGCCCGCCCGAATACCGGAATCGATTTATTAATGGGTATTGGCGGCACCCCAGAAGGTGTAATTACCGCTGCAGCAATGATTTGTTTAGGTGGTGCTATTCAAGGTCAATTATTTGAAGGTGGTAAGCCAGTTGGAGAAATCTTGTACACAAAGGATCTCGTAAATTCAGATGATGTGTTCTTAGCTGCAACTGGAATCACCGATGGTGAGCTCATAAAGGGAATTCGCTACACAAGTTTTGGCGCTGTCAGCCAATCAATTGTGATGCGCGGAAAATCAAAAACGGTTCGTGTAATCGAAACCGAACATCACCTTAAGTAAGTTACCTATTTACCGATTCAGTAAGAATTGAAACTCGGTTATTTGCAACTGACAGGAATCCACCAGAAACATTGAACTCGGTGTTTTCACCATTTGTACCGTGAATTACAACTGTACCGTCGACAAGTACTCCAAAGAGCGGGGTGTGATCGGTGAGAACACCGATGTCACCTTCGACTGTTCGGGCTGAAACTGATGTTGCTTCGCCCGACCAGACGCGCTCTGTTGGAGATACGAGTTCGACTTTAAGAGTCATTTTTTACTTCGCAAGACTTGCTGCTAGTTCGGCTGCATTGCGCTCAACATCTGCAAGACCACCGCACATGAAGAATGCCTGCTCTGGAATGTGATCGTACTTTCCATCTGCAAGTGCTTCGAACGCTTCGATTGTCTCTGATAGCGGAACGAATGATCCGTCGATTCCTGTAAACACCTTCGCAACGAATGTGTTCTGTGACAAGAAACGCTGGATACGACGGGCACGACCTACGAGTACGCGGTCATCTTCTGACAATTCATCGATACCAAGAATTGCAATGATGTCCTGTAGATCCTTGTAGCGCTGCAAGATCTGCTTGATGCGGTTAGCAACACGGAAGTGGTGCTCGCCGATGTAGCGTGGATCCAAGATGCGTGATGTTGAGTCAAGTGGATCCACAGCTGGGTAGATACCAAGCTCTGAAATCGGACGAGACAACACTGTTGTTGCATCTAAGTGCGCGAAAGTAGTGTGTGGCGCTGGGTCGGTAATATCGTCAGCAGGAACGTAAATCGCCTGCATAGATGTAATTGAGTGACCACGTGTTGATGTGATGCGCTCTTGTAGCTGACCCATTTCATCAGCCAAAGTTGGCTGGTAACCCACAGCAGATGGCATACGGCCAAGAAGTGTTGAAACCTCAGAACCTGCCTGTGTGAAACGGAAGATGTTATCGATGAACAGAAGTACGTCCTGCTTTTGTACGTCGCGGAAGTACTCAGCCATTGTTAGCGCTGACAAAGCAACACGAAGACGCGTTCCAGGTGGTTCATCCATCTGACCGAACACTAACGCCGTCTTATTGATAACGCCGGTTTCTGTCATTTCAAGGAACAAGTCGTTACCTTCACGAGTACGCTCACCAACACCGGCGAATACAGATACACCACCGAAGTTTTCAGCTACACGGTAAATCATTTCCTGAATCAAAACAGTCTTTCCTACACCTGCACCACCAAATAGACCGATCTTTCCACCCTTTACATAAGGTGTTAGTAGATCGATAACTTTGATACCGGTTTCAAACATTTCAGTCTTTGATTCCAACTGATCAAATGCTGGTGCATCACGGTGGATTGGCCAACGCTCTTTGATGTCGAGTGAAGAGGTTGGTACATCTAGTGATTCGCCAAGTGTGTTGAACACGTGACCCTTTGTTACATCACCAACAGGAACTGAAATTGCAGCCCCCGTATCGGAAACTTCTGCGCCACGGACCATTCCGTCTGTTGGCTGCATAGAGATTGCGCGCACCAAGTTATCGCCAATGTGCTGAGCAACTTCCAGTGTCAAGGTACGAGTAGTACCAGACATGGTTGTTTCAACATGTAGCGCATTAAAGATCGCTGGCATTGAATCGGCTGGGAATTCAATATCCACCACCGGTCCGATAACGCGAGCTACGCGGCCCTTTTTTGAGTTCGACATCATTCACTCCCTGCACTAGCTGAGGCCAACGCGTCTGCGCCGCCAACAATTTCACTGATTTCTTGGGTAATTTCGGCTTGACGGGCCGCGTTCGCAAGTCGTGTGAGCGACTTGATTAAATCATCAGCATTGTCAGTTGCTGACTTCATTGCGCGACGACGAGCTGCATGCTCTGAAGCTGCAGATTGCAACATCGCGTTAAAGATTCGAGCCTGGATATAACGCGGCAACAATGCATCTAGCACTACTGAAGCATTTGGTTCGAATTCGTACATTGGTAGCAAGCCAGTTGGGGCTGGGGCATCACTTTCTACAACTTCTAGAGGAAGCATGCGCTTTGCCATGGCATTTTGGATAAGCATTGATTTAAATTCAGTAAAGACAATGTGAATCTCGTCGACACCTTCTGGATCAACAGCAGAATCTGCAACGAAAGCCTTGATTAATGAATCAGCAACTTCTCTAGCATTTTCATATGTTGGGTTATCTGAAAAACCTGTCCACTGTCCTGCGATGAAGCGCTCACGGAATTTGTAGTAACCAACAGCTTTGCGTCCCACCAAATATGGCTTTACTTCTAGTCCGCGTTCGCGAAGTAGAGCGGTCAACTGCTCGCCTTCCTTGATCGCATTGTTTGAATACGCTCCAGCCATTCCGCGGTCTGCAGAGATAATCAAAATCGCTGCGCGTCTTGGATTTTCATCAGCAGTAGTTAGCGGGTGATCTGTAGATGAGTAAGAAGCAACTGCAGATACAGCACGGGTCAACTCATTTGCATATGGAGTTGAAGCTGCAACCCGTTGCTGCGCCTTGACGATACGAGAAGCAGAGATTAACTCCATTGCCTTCGTAATCTTCTTGGTCGCTTTTACAGATCGCATACGCCTGCGATAAATGCGGAGTTGAGCACCCATGGGTTACTTCTTCACCGCCGGAGGAACAAACTTTGTAATTTGCTCTGCATCTTCGCCATCTAGCGCTTCAGCTGGAGCTTCATTAAGGGCTTGAGTTGCAGATGACTTGAACTGCTTCTTAAATGCTGCGACAGCTTCAGTCATCTTTTCAATGGTGTCATCATCTAGCTGCTTGCTCTCAGAGATAACTGTGTTGATTTCCTTGCGCTCACGAGCAATGAAATCTAGAAGCTCTGATTCAAAGCGACGAATATCTGCCACCGCTACATCATCAAGCTTTCCAGTTGTACCTGCCCAAATTGAAACGATCTGGCGCTCCAATGAGTACGGTGAGTACTGACCTTGCTTGAGAAGTTCAACCATGCGCGCACCGCGCTCAAGCTGAGCCTTTGATGCTGCATCTAGATCTGAACCGAAAGCAGCGAATGCTTCAAGTTCACGATACTGAGCAAGGTCAAGACGCAGACGTCCAGCAATCTTCTTCATCGCCTTTGTCTGAGCAGAGCTACCTACACGAGAAACAGAAACACCTACGTTGATCGCTGGGCGAACACCGGCGTTAAACAAATCTGTTTCGAAGAAGCACTGACCATCAGTAATCGAAATTACGTTTGTAGGAATAAACGCAGAAACGTCATTTCCCTTTGTTTCGATGATTGGCAGACCGGTCATTGAACCGCCACCTAATTCATCTGAAAGCTTTGCGCAACGCTCTAGCAAACGTGAGTGCAAGTAGAAAACATCGCCTGGGTACGCTTCGCGGCCTGGTGGACGACGAAGTAGAAGTGAGACTGAACGGTAAGCCTCGGCTTGCTTTGATAAATCATCAAACACGATTAGTACGTGCTCGCCCTTGTACATCCAGTGCTGACCAATCGCAGAACCTGTGTAAGGAGATAGGTACTTAAAGCCTGCTGGATCTGATGCGGGAGATGCAACGATTGTTGTGTACTCCATTGCGCCAGCTTCTTCGAGTGCACCCTTAACAGCTGCAATCGTTGAACCCTTTTGTCCAATAGCTACATAAATACATTTAACTTGCTTCTTCTTATCGCCAGATTTCCAGTTTTCCTTCTGGTTAATAATTGTGTCTACAGCAACGGCGGTCTTTCCTGTCTGACGGTCACCGATGATGAGCTGGCGCTGTCCGCGACCAATTGCTGTCATTGAATCGATCGCCTTGATACCAGTTGCAAGAGGCTCCTTAACAGGTTGGCGCTGAACTACAGAGGGAGCCTGGAGTTCTAGTGCACGACGTGCTTCAGCTTTGATTTCGCCCTTGCCATCAATTGGATTTCCAAGTGCGTCAACTACGCGACCTAGGAAACCGTCACCGACTGGTACAGAGAGAATCTCACCAGTGCGACGAACAGATGTTCCTTCTTCAATTCCTGTTGTGCTTCCCAAAATAACGGTACCGATTTCACGGACGTCAAGGTTGAGAGCGAGGCCGAGTGTGCCGTTTTCAAACTGCAACAACTCATTTGCCATTGTTGATGGCAGCCCTTGAATACGTGCGATTCCGTCACCTGCTTGGCTAACGGTTCCGACTTCGTCGCGAGCTGCAACGCCTGGATCGTATGACTTAACGAAGTTCGCTAAGGCACCCTGAATCTCTTCGGGATTGATCTTTAGGTCTGCCATTTGTTTCTCCCTTTATTTGCTTCCAGCAAGTGCGCGTGCGGCCCCTGCCAAACGATTTGAAACTGAACCATCAACGATTTCATCTGCGAACTTAACTGAAACTCCACCAATAACGGTTGGATCAATTTCAATGTTAATTCGAACAGGTTGTCCTACCTTGCTTGTTAAAGAAGTTGCTAAACGATCTTGTTGTGCCTGTGTAATTGGTGAAGCAACACGAACTAGAGCGATGACGCGATTGCGACGTGCTGCAAGCGCCCATTGGAAATCAGCAAATGCTGATTCAATGCTGCGACCTCTCCAGGCATTTACCATCTGTGAGACAAGCTTGACAGTTGAAGTAGATGCACCCTTGAGAATCTCAGCAACTAGCGCTGCCTTTGCATTTGTTGCATCTGAGGTCAGTGCCTTGCGCAGCTCTGATGAACCTGCAAAAGCGGTTGCAGCGGTGAAAATTTCATCTTCAACGCGATCGAGTTCGCCAGAGATGTTGGCAGCTGATGCCTCCGCTTCAATTGCCAACTGCTCAATAACTTGTACTAGATCTTTGGCACCAGACCAACGAAGTGCAGAGATCGCAGTGAGTAAACCCAGTGCGCCTGCCCCTACCTTTGAAGCCAGAAGATCTTTAACAAATGCGCCTTTTGCCGCTGCATCACGAGATGGATCGGTAAGTGCGCGACGTACAGAGATATTGGATCCCAAGACATCTGCGATAAAGAAAAGATCAGTGCTCAAGGCTGAAGCTGCTTGCGCATCAACACCCTTTACAGCGGCATCAAGTGCGGTGCGAGCAGCCACAAGTGACTGACGACTGCTGCCTCCGAGATGAGCTCTCATTTTTCTTTCTCTCTTCTTTTACTTGTAATTCTTGTTGTGGATTACTTTGATTTTTCTAGATCTTCGAGGAAACGATCAACGATGCGTGATTGACGCGCCTGATCATCTAATGCTTCTCCGACAATCTTTGAAGCCAGTTCAACTGCAAGTGCTCCAACCTCGTTACGAAGTGAAGTAACTGCTTGCTGACGTTCTGCTTCGATTGAAGCGTGAGCTGAAGCTGTAATTCGTGCAGCCTCTTCTTGCGCCTTTGCTCGAAGCTCTTCAATGATCGCAGCACCTTGTGCACGAGCCTCTTCGCGAAGTGCTTGAGATTCGTTCTGTGCCTTAGAGAGTTGCTCGGTGTATTCATCCAACGCTTTTGCAGCATCTGCCTGAGCTTTTTCTGCGCGTTCGATTCCACCTTGAATTGCTTCTGTGCGAGCAGCGAAAGCCTTCTCGAACATCGGAACGACTTTGCGGCGCATTACAAAGTAAAGCAAACCGAAAGCAACGAAGCCGACAACAATTTCAGCTGTGTGAGGAAGAAGCGGATTAGGCGCTCCCTCTGCTGCAAGCAATGTGAATGACATTTGTATTCCTCTAGCTAGTTATCGAATTTTTATAGTACGAATGCGAGTACGAGACCGAACAATGCAAGTGCTTCAGCCATAGCGAAGCCCAAGAATGCGATTGGCTGTAGAACGCTACGTGCCTCCGGCTGGCGTGCAACGCCATTGATGTATGCAGAGAAGATCATTCCAACTGCAAGTCCTGGTCCAATTGCTGCAAGACCGTAACCGACGAGGTTGAGTGTGCCTGTCATTTTTCTTACCTTTCCGTTGGTATTTCTAGTAGGTGGGGCTTTTTTGTACTGCTGTGGAACTCTCGTTAGTGCTCATCGGCAAGTGCGCCGCCGATGTATAGGGCTGTCAAAAGGGTGAAGATGTATGCCTGCAGGCATTGAACAAGAAATTCGAAGAAGGTCAGTGCGATTCCAAATGCGAATGCAAAAGGACTTACGAGCTTCAATCCGATCGCACCTTGAAGCAGGTGCTCGCCGCCCAAGATGAAGATCATCAGTAGTAAGTGACCGGCAAACATATTTGCAAACAAACGAAGTGAAATTGTTAGCGGACGAACAATTAAATATGTTGCAACTTCGATTGGTGTCAAAAGAATGTAGACAGGCTTAGGAACGCCTGGCATGAACAAAATGTCCTTCATGTATTTGAAGATTCCGTGATGACGGATTCCTACATAATGGAAAACCACAAAGGTAATAATTCCCAAAACATAGGCAAAGCTGATTCGAGACATTGTTGGGAACTGCAACAAAGGCACAATTCCGAAAATGTTGTTGGTCAAAATAAATGTAAACAAAGTAAATAGATATGGCACAAAGCGCATGAACTCGTGGCCGATGATGTCCTTACCAAGATCATTACGCACATAGGCATAAACAGATTCGCCGGCAAATTGAAGCTTCGAAGGAACGATCGCTGCCTTACGTGATGCTGCAATGAAAAATACTGAAAGCAAAATAACTGAAAGTAAAACTAAGAAAATTGGTTTTGTTGTGTATGGGTTTTCGCCAAAAATAGGAGGTAAAACAAAGTCTTTACTACTTGGGGGAACGAACTCGTCGCCTTCGGCAAGAAAGCTATACATCGAGCGCACGCGTACTCCTCATGTGGTTAATGGCTTGTTCTTCCGGCATACCCTATGCGTAAAAGCGGACTTGGGCGAAATCGAAATCCTGTGGATTTGGACTCGTTTTACCGTCCAAAACGCAGCCACACCAAGTACAAGGCGGCGCCCATTCCCAGCATCAAGCCTCCGGCTAGGAAATACCCTGTTCCAAGCCAGGCATCGAGCCCGTAACCGACCGCGCCCCAGAAAAGAGGTCCGGAAAGCAGGTACCCCAATATGGTCCAGGCAGCGCCTTCATTATTGCGGCTCATTACTTCTCCTTGCTCGGATCCGAGGAACCCTCGGGCAAGGGTAAATGTATGCGCAGTTTCGTATAACTGGCAATCTCCCCGCCGAGCCAGCTTAAGGAAAGCAGAATCGCTGCCACCCCAAAGCTAGTCCTGTTGATTGCCTCGCGGTCGGTGTAATTGGTCAAAGCCCAGAGGAAAACACCCACCAGCAACAATTTGGTTGTGTATGAAAACAACGCAACACCCATTGTTGAAAGCGGGTCAAGATTTTTAGAAAGTTTAGACACCCACAAGGTGACCGCAAAGAAAATAACCACGATGAATTGCGCCAGAAATGCGCCATAAAAACCTGGCAGACCAGCAATCACAGCTGATGCAACTATGGAGATGACTCCTGTAATTGCCGTTGGAATTACCGCTCCGCGGAGTAATTGCATCTCATTGCTAGCTTGGCTCATATCAAAACCTTCTTTTTGTGTTTCATAGCGATTGCACTCACTAGAGCAAAAAATAGTGCCGTAAGGACGGCAACATACCAAGGCGCAAAAGCCAATACTGTTACAGGAAATGCAATTGTTGCGGTCCACAAATACAAAATCAAAACTGTCTGCCCCGTTGTATTTCCAGCTTTCAGTAATCGATGATGTAAGTGCAAATTATCTGGAGCAAATGGTGACTTGCCTGCTTTGACTCTACGAATAACAGCTAACAGTAAATCCAAAAATGGAATCGCAAGTACGGCAAAAGGTAAAAGTAGCGGTAGCAAAGTAGGACCAAGCTTTTCAGCCGAGATCGCATTTGGATCCACTTGACCCGTCAATGTAATTGCAGAAACAGATAGCAATAGTCCCAACAACATAGATCCACTATCGCCCATAAAAATTTTGGCTGGACTTAGATTGTGAGGCAAGAAACCTAAGCACATTCCTACCAAAACCGCGGTTATCAATGATGGAGCACCAGCTCGGCTAAAGCCATAATCAACTGCTAATAAGTAAGAAAAGGCAAAGAAGGCAATACCCGAGATGGCCACAATGCCTGCGGCCAAACCATCCATCCCATCGATGAAGTTAACCGCGTTAATTACTACCAACACGATTAAAACTGTTAATAACTGCCCAATGCTTGGAGGCAATGTGATGACACCATTAATTGGAAGCCACAAAATTTGGATTCCGTACACCAACAAAATTCCAGCGGCAAAAATCTGGCCAGCAAGTTTTGTGAGCGCATCTAACTCAAACCGATCATCAGCCATACCCAGCAGGACGATTGCAGTTGATGCCAAGAAAATTCCTTGCGCCTCTTGCCCGACTGACTTTCCAACAAGAGGCAGATTGCTAACAATTAAGAAGGTAAATGCCATTGCTGCCCACATTGCAACCCCGCCCCAGCGTGCAGTGGGTGCGCTATGGATATCTCGTTCTCTAACTCCGGCGACTGCTCCAAAACGAACAGCTAAGGAGCGAACCAGTGGAGTAATCAAATAACACAAAGCAGCCGAAATTAGCAGGGTAATTAAGTACTCACGCATTGCTGGAAGTTATGCCTGATAGATAGGAAAGCGTGCAGTTAATGCGTGCACTTCTGTTTTGATTGCAGCATGTTGGGCGGCATCATCAGTTTTTATCGCACGTGAAATCAACGATGCGATCTCCTTCATCTCGTTAACACCCATTCCCTGGGTAGTTGTTGCTGGAGAGCCAACTCGAATACCACTTGTGATTCCTGGCTTTTCTGGATCGTAAGGAATTGAATTTTTGTTCATAACAATTCCTGCTGCCCCGCATCGCTCATCTGCAACTTTGCCTGTTACGCCCGTGCTTCGAATATCCATTAAAGCAAGGTGTGTTTCGGTGCCACCAGATACTGCTCGCATTCCTTCTGCTTCAAGGGCAGCGGCTAACGCTTTTGCGTTGATAATTACATCTTTTGCATACTGTTGATAGGCAGGTGTTGCGCACTCTGCGAGCGCAATGGCTTTTCCTGCAACGGCAGACATGATTGGACCGCCCTGCATTCCAGGGAAAACCGCCTTATCGATTGCCGCCGCATGTTCGGCCTTTGCCAAAATCATTCCACCGCGTGGTCCACGCAAAACTTTATGTGTTGTAAATGAAACAACATCTGCATACGGAACTGGAGAAGGAATTGCTTTACCGGCAACTAATCCAATGAAGTGGGCTGCATCAACCCACATTATTGCTCCGACCTCATCGCAAATTTCGCGAACCTTTTTAAAATCAACTAGTGATGGATATGCAGTTGCACCAGAAATGATCATCTTTGGCTTTGTTGCAATAGCTTGATCGCGCAGCTGGTCGTAATCAATGAGCTCGTTATCTTGT
>Ga0208787_1000886_pt1 | contig 13792 bp, 12 predicted proteins | sample Wag4_2014_7_11_FD_187362 | JGI IMG/M metagenome (GOLD analysis project Ga0208787, IMG submission 187362) | Fresh water microbial communities from Ohio, USA - Utica-2 Time Series HT 2014_7_11 (SPAdes) (version 2) | ecosystem: Environmental > Aquatic > Freshwater > Water tank | place: USA: Ohio... | reverse complement strand
TAACGGCAGCAAATTAGCAAAAGCTGGCGCTGCACCTGTGGGCCAAGATTCAGGGTTAAGAGAAATTACTCAACTAGTGCTTAATGGGATTTCGAAATATTCAGGACCTGTTGGAACTGAGAGTTCAAAAGATTTAAATACCGAGTATGTGAAGTATTTACATTCACTAGTTGATTTAAATGCTGCTCGAAAACTAAAAGTAGTAATTGATGCTGGAAACGGCATGGGTGGCTTTAGTGTGCCCAAGGTGTTTGAAAATTCAAATTTTGAAATAGTGCCGATGTATTTTGAACTTGATGGAACTTTTCCAAACCATGAAGCTAATCCAATTGAACCTGCAAATTTAGTAGATTTACAAAAAAGAGTTTTAGCTGAAAAAGCAGATTTAGGTATTGCTTTTGATGGGGATGCTGACCGCGCTTTCTTTATTGATGAAAAGGGTCAAAGTATTACTCCAAGTGCAATTACGGCCCTTATTGCAAAAAGAGAATTAAAAAGAGAGCCTGGATCAACAATTATTCATAATTTAATAACTTCAAGAAGTGTGGCTGAAGTAGTTAAAGAAAATGGCGGCACTGCTCGTAAAACTCGAGTTGGCCATTCATTTATTAAGCAAGTCATGAAAGACACCAATGCAATATTTGGGGGAGAGCATTCAGGGCATTTCTATTTCAGAGATTTTTGGTTTGCAGATAGTGGAATGTTAGCCGCGCTACACGTTTTAGCTGCATTAGGAGAAACAAAAGATGGCACAACTTTTTCTTCATTAATTAAAGAATTTGATAGATACGTTGCAAGTGGAGAAATCAATACGCGCGTTAAAGATGTGTCTGTAACTAGCAAGAAGGTAAAAGAACATTTTGCAGGGGCAAAAGATGCATGCAACAATGGAAAAAGTCAGAGATGAAGTTCTAGCAATCATTCGAAAGGATGCTCAATGAGTTCTGTGATCAAACCAGAATTATTAGAAATATTAGCTTGTCCTTGCGATAAACATGCAGATGTTTCAGTTTCAAGTGACGATACAAAAATTGTTTGTTCAAGTTGTGCCACAACTTTTCCAATCAAAGATGGAATTCCAGTTATGTTGCTTGATGAAGCAACTCCTGGTCCACGTGGCATTGGCGGCTAATCTTTTTAAATGAGTAACAACTCGATACTTGTTGTTAAAGGTTCGCTAAAAGAATACGCCTGGGGAAAAGTTAACGGACTGCAAAACTGGGTTGATAAAACTGATTCACCACAAGCAGAATTATGGTTTGGCGATCATCCATCTGGTAAATCAATTGATAAAGAAACTAAGAAAGAACTAAAAACAAATTCAAGCTTTCCTCTGTTAATTAAATTACTTTGTGCCAATGAACCCTTATCTATTCAAGTTCATCCCGATAAATTAACAGCAGAATCAGGCTTTCCAGATTTTGTAGATAGTGAGAAATTACTATCCGATGATAATGGCAAGGATGAAATGCTTTTTGCATTAGAAGAGTTTCATGCTTTTGCTGGAGTAGAAAGCAAGAGCAAAAGAGATGAAGTATTCAAATTACTTTATGAAAAGTCAAAGGTTAGTGAAATAAAAGAAGTACTAGAGACAAATACTTTCTTTAACGCAGCAGATGTTATTTTTGAAATCGATAAAGTCAAAATTTCAGCTTTAAATAAATTAGTTGTTGATTGCGTCAAAGAAGCTAAATATTCGCCTAAAGCAATCACAGCTTTTGAAAAAATAGTATACAAATATCCAAATGATCCAGGTGTTTTAGTTTGTTTATTGATGCAATTTCATGTTTTAGAAAAAGGGCATGCGATACATGTTTCTCCAGGTACCCCTCATTCATATGTGTACGGTTTAGCAGTTGAAATCATGACGACCTCAGACAATGTATTGCGCATGGGATTAACAAATAAACACATAAATATTGATGCGGCTTTAAGTATTGTGAAAGAAAAGCAAGTGCAAGTGCTTTCATTAGAAACAACTGATGGAGTTCACATTTACAAGCCAGAAGCTGATTTTGAATTAGTTGCCATTGACAATGCGACATATCAATCACGAGAGACTAATTTTGCAGGAGTGCTCAACTTGGAAGGTGAGACAAAAATAAGTGATGGAGCCGTTGAGATTTCTCTGGCCAAGGGAGAAGTAGCACTTATTAGCAATATTGATGTAAAAGTTGTGGTTAAAGGTCATGCCGTAGTTGCGAGAAGTTTTTAGTCTGGCAGAATTGCGTTAGTTACATTCATACTAAATCCCAGGGGTAAATAAAAAGTGTCTGACTTTTCAATGACTGTTGATCGTTCCGGAAATCTTGATTACAAAGTAGCTGACCTTTCTTTAGCTGATTTTGGCCGTAAAGAAATGCAATTAGCTGAACACGAAATGCCAGGTTTAATGGCAATGAGAAAAGAATTTGGTGCTTCAAAGCCACTTAAAGGTGCACGCATCACAGGTTCTTTGCACATGACAATTCAAACTGCAGTTTTAATTGAAACTCTTGTTGAATTGGGTGCCGAAGTTCGTTGGGCATCTTGCAATATTTTTTCTACCCAAGATCACGCAGCAGCAGCAGTTGTTGTGGGACCAAATGGAACAGTAGACAAACCAAATGGTGTTCCAGTTTTTGCTTGGAAGGGTGAATCACTAGAAGAATATTGGTGGTGTACCGAACAAATTTTGAAATGGACTGACGGTGAAGGTCCAAACATGATTCTTGATGACGGTGGAGATGCAACTTTACTTGTTCACAAAGGTGTGGAATTTGAAAAGACTGGTGACCAACCAGAACCTGAAAAAGCAGACAATGAAGAATTTGCAGTTATCTTAAAGTTAATCCAAAAAACATTGAAAGAAAACTCAAGACTTTGGACTGATATTGCAAACAACATCAAAGGTGTAACCGAAGAAACCACCACGGGTGTTCATCGTTTGTATGAAATGTTTAAATCAAACCAATTACTTTTCCCAGCAATCAACGTTAATGATGCTGTAACAAAAAGTAAGTTTGATAACAAATATGGAACTCGTCACTCTTTAATTGACGGAATAAATCGTGCAACCGATGTTTTGATCGGTGGAAAAGTTGCCGTGGTGTGTGGTTATGGCGATGTTGGTAAAGGAACCGCAGAATCATTACGCGGACAAGGTGCTCGGGTAATTATCACTGAAATCGATCCAATTTGTGCCCTACAAGCTGCAATGGATGGATACGAAGTAAATACTTTAGAAAACACTCTTTCTTACGCAGACATGATTATCACTGCAACAGGTTGCAAAAACGTAATCACAGTTGAGCAAATGTCAAAAATGAAAGATAAAGCCATTGTAGGAAATATTGGTCACTTTGATAACGAAATCGATATGGCAGGACTTGCTAACGATAAGAGAGCTCGAAGAGTAAATATCAAACCCCAGGTGGATGAATGGGTATTTGATGAAAAGAAATCAATCATTATCTTAAGTGAAGGAAGATTGTTAAACCTTGGAAATGCTACTGGGCATCCTTCATTTGTTATGAGTACTTCTTTTACAAACCAAGTTTTAGCTCAAATTGAATTGTTTACCAAGACTGAGCAGTATCCAGTTGGCGTTTACACACTTCCAAAAAATCTGGATGAAAAAGTTGCCAGATTGCATTTGGATGCTCTTGGTGCCAAATTAACAGAATTAACAACTGATCAAGCTAGCTATATGGGATTAGATAAGAGCGGACCATATAAGTCCGATCATTATCGTTACTGATTTTTAGCTTTATCTAAATCTGTAGCAATATTTTCTTTTCTAATTCTTAAATCTGTATATAACAATGTGGTAAATGCTGCTATAAATGGCAACATCACGGTGTAGCCCAAAATTGAGCCCATCGATGACATAAAAATTGAAGAAGTTGTTGGATCTTCTGTCGCATTTGTTTGGGCAAATAATGCAAAAGGTGTTGAAACCACAATTGATATGGCTTGACTGGTGATCATTCCCATAATCCCAATTCCTAAAACTCGGAATGTATTTGTTCTTGCCAAGTAGAAAGAACGCTTAAAAGCAACAAGAAGTTTGGAATCTTCCAAAACCAAAGTTGGAATACTTACATATAACCCAATCCAACAATAAATTGCAGCAGCAAGACCGATTCCTAAGCCAACAAAAACTAGTATTGAACTAATACCTGAAAGTGCCACACCAACAAATAGCCCTACAAAAATGGCAGCTGTTGGCAATAGGAAAGAAATAATTGAAAGTCCAATAACTCTCACCAATTGTGGTCTTGTTTTTTGCCAAGATTCAGTCACATTTATTTTCTTACCAATAATTGCATTTCCAACGACATGGGTAAACATTCCTGCAGTTACAGTTTGCACAATGAATAAAACAACAGCAGTTATAACTCCAACTCTAAGTGTTGGAGCAAGTGCTGCAACTAATTCTTGAATTTGTTGTTGGGTAATAACATCAGATGGATTTGGTAATTCTGGCATTGTTAAGGTCTCACCATTTTGCACAACTAAAGCGGTGGCAACAATATTGCTCAAACCGATAATGAATCCCGAAAATAAACCAATACCTAAAAGTGTTTTCGGCATTCGTCTTAGGGAGTTCAAAGATCCACTCAAAATTTCACCGAGGGTTAATTTCGTTAAAGGAATCAAATTTGGGCCAGGACCTTGAGTCATATCTACCTCCACTTTGATTTTGTCATAGATGGGGTGACAACATTGCATTATGGCTCGCGTATTAGTAGTTGATGATGACCAAGCTCTTTCTGAAATGTTGGGAATTGTGTTAAGGGCAGAAGGTTATGAAGCCTTGTTTTGTGATGATGGTTCCAAAGCTCAAGGGATATTTCAAGAAACTAAACCCGATCTTGTATTACTAGATTTGATGTTACCTGGAATTGATGGAATAGAAGTTTGTAAAAGAATCAGATCAGAATCAGGTGTGCCAATAGTCATGTTGACAGCTCGAGGCGACACTTTGGATGTTGTAAAAGGTTTGGAATCTGGTGCAGATGATTACATCATTAAACCATTTAAACCTAAAGAACTAGTGGCAAGAATTAAAGCAAGACTGCGAAAAGAAGATGTAAAGGCAGAGTTATTAACCATAGTTGATTTAACAATCGACGTTGTTGGCCATAGTGTAAAAAGAAATGGTAAAGAGATTTCCTTAACACCATTAGAATTTGATTTACTTCTTGCTTTGGCAAGAAAACCTTGGCAAGTTTATACACGCGAGCAACTTTTGACAGATGTGTGGCATTACCGAAATCCAGCAGATACAAGATTAGTGAACGTTCACGTGCAAAGACTTAGATCAAAAGTAGAGCATGATCCCGAAAATCCAGAAATCGTCATGACAGTAAGAGGCGTTGGATACAAGGCTGGTCCGTGAAGTATTTTTATCAATTTAAACAAGCGTGGAATAAGTCTTTAAGTTTAAGAATTATTGCCACAACTTTTATCGTTTCTACTATTTTAGTAACAATTATTGGACTTATCCTTATCAATCGAGTTTCATCCGGAATCCTTACTTCTAAAGAATCTTCTTCAATAACAGAGGCTTCATCTGCAATAAATGAAGCTCAGAAAGTAGTAACAGCAACCGATACTGGAGCGGGTGCTCCAAATATTTCAACAGTTGTCGATACTGCAGTTACAGCTCTAGCTGTAAGAGCAGGTCAGTCTGGACTTTTTGATGTTCTATTCTTGGCTTCTTCCGATATTTCTAAACAAGGATTACCTGAGCGTGGCACAAATCTGGTAGCTGAAAATAGCGTAAGTGAAGACTTAAGAAGTCGAGTGGAAAAGACTGAAAAATTGTTATGGGCATATACCGAAATTAATTATTTGGATGATCGAAAAATCCCAGGACTTGTTGTGGCAGCACCAATCAAAATTAACAACGTAGGAAATTACTCATTGTTCCTACTTTTTCCGCTTGACGAAGAAGAAGAAACTATTGGAATTATTCGCTCATCGGTATTAGCAACAGGAATTTTCTTAATTTTTGGACTACTTATTTTAGTTTGGTATTTGACTAGATCTGTGTTGTCACCTGTTAGAAAAACTGCTGAAGCAGCAGAGCGATTGCGTATGGGTTTACTAAATGAACGAGTACCAGTTAGGGGTGAAGACGATTTAGCTAAACTAGCGGGGTCATTCAACTCAATGGCCTCATCTATTCAGCAACAAATTGGTCAGTTAGAGCAAATGTCTCGTATGCAAAAAAGATTCGTTTCTGATGTTTCCCATGAACTTAGAACTCCATTAACAACTGTGCGAATGGCAGCAGATGTTCTCTACGAGTCTCGAGATCAATACACGGGAGAGACCGCTAGAGCTGCGGAGTTATTAAGTACTCAAATTGAAAGATTCGAAATTTTACTTTCACAATTATTAGAAATAAGCAGATTTGATGCAGGGGCTGCAGATTTAAGTCTGAACAAAGTTAACATTAAAGATGTTATAGAAAAGACTGCTGATTCGCTTTCAAATTTGCTAGCTAAACAAGAAACTCCTGTTGTAATTACGGGAAGTGCTCCAGAGATTGAATTGGATCAAAGAAGAATTGAAAGAGTTTTAAGAAATCTCATTTCTAACGCATCAGAATATGGTGAAGGAAAACCAATTGAAGTTGAAATTGGAAGTGATGAAGACACCATTGCAGTAGTTGTTAAGGACAAAGGACCAGGTTTAAAGCCAGGAGAATCCTCACTTGTGTTTAACAGATTCTGGCGTGCAGATCCTGCGCGCGCCAGAAATACAGGTGGAACAGGTTTAGGTTTAGCGATTGCTTTAGAAGATGCAAGATTGCATTCAGGTTGGATTGATGTTTGGGGATCTCCAGGTAAAGGCACAATGTTTCGATTAACTTTGCCCAGGATTGCGCACAAAGCAATCAGTAGCTCATCACTACCACTTGGAGTAGGTAATGAAGAAAAATATGAATTAGATATGTCTGCACTTCAAGAAATGCTTGATCCTGAATCAAAGATTGCTAAGCAATGAAAAAGTATGTAATTATTCTAATTTCTTTAGCCTTAGTTGCCTGTGGAAATATACCCAAAAATAGTTCAATACAAGAAGGTTCAATTTTAGGTTCTGTTCCAGAAGGTTCAATTGTTCGAGTAATTGCAAGTGCTCCTCAGAATGGAATGACTCCAGAAGAAATAGTTTCTGGTTTTCTAAACGCATCAGCATCAAGTGAAAATGATTTTAAAATTGCTAGGGAATATTTGATTCCAGAATTACGAGATATTTGGCAACCTGCAGAACAAATCCAAGTTTATGAAGGCGAGGGTCGCCTTAACTCAACACAAAGTAATTCTGTAGTTTTCACAGCTCCACTTAATTCTGTTGTTGATGCTAAATCAAGGATTACATTGAGAGAACCTGGTACTCAGTTAGAACAAGAATTTAAGTTAAAAAAAGTAGAAGATGAGTGGAGAATCAATTTAGATTTTGAAGGCTTAATGATTTCTCGAGCAGATTTAAATAGAAGTTTCACAACATTTCCACTTTGGTTTCCTGATTCGTCACTCAAAACTCTCACTCCAGATGTAGTGGTTTTACCCAAATCAACAACTGGAAATGCGACTAGACTTATGCAATTACTTCTCGCAGGACCTGGTGATAATTTAACTGGAGCTGTTAGGTCAGCCTTCCCAGTTGGAACGACTTTGGCAATAAATTCTGTTCCAATCAGTAACGGGTTAGCCACAGTTTCCTTAAATGAAACTGTCTTAACAGCTGAACCATACTTAAGAGAAGTTTTATCAGCTCAAATTGTTAAAACACTTTCAAGAATACCTGAGATAAGAACCGTTAGAATAAATGTCGGAAGTCAATCTTTAATTGTTCCAAACACGACAATTAGACAAAGCACCACACTTTGGGAAAAGTTTTCACCGGACTCCAATCGTGAAGCCGATGCATTAGTAATTCAAGATGGAAAAATATTAATCATCAATACCGAATCGACATCAGCAATTTCTGATGATTATTTCAACTCGGGAAGATGGTATGCAGCAACAGCAAATAGGGATGAAAATATTTTAGCTGCTGTTACAGAAGATAGAACAAAACTTGTTGTACAAAATAGTGCTAGCGAAACTCCCAGACGTGTATTAATTGAAGGCCAGGAATTTAGAATTCCTCACTCAGACATATTTGACGCTGTATGGGTTACAGGGGTAAACCAAATATCAGTTGTTCAGAATAATCGGGTCATTAACGTTTCAGTAGATGGTATTGATAAACAAAATGTGCTTGATGTTATTCCTTCTCCTGATGGGGTGAGGGCTTTACTCGTAATTAACACGTCTTATGGAACTGAATTACGAATAGGCACAATAGTTAGAGATGATCAGGGCGTCAAAATCATTTATGTAAGAAAATTAGTCAGAGATGGATTTTCAGTAACACAAGCCACCTGGCAGGACACAGAAATTGTTCTGTACCTGGACAATTTTTCCGAGCCAGCCAGTATCTACTCGGTTGATACTTTTACAGGTTTTTCTAAACCACTCTATTCACAAATTGATTCAAGAAATATTGCAAGTGTTATAAAGAAGCCAACGTATTTAACTCTGGAAGATGGATCCATTTTGGAAAGAGTTAGTGGGGAATGGATTAGTAGGGGTAATTTAATAAACGCAACTTACCCAGGATAGTTGTCCACAAGTCCTATTTTTCCACATTTCTAGAACTGCAAATTAATCTAAATCCTAAATTATTTCAAGATACATTAGTGAACATCAACCCTATCTTTAGTAATCTTTCTGGTCTTTTAGTGCAGAATTATTGCTATTTCTGCGGAAAAATTGAAGAAATAATTTGTCATGAATGTGTTGTCTCGAATTTAGAATTAGCGAAAATACACAACATCCAAAGTGTACCAGTTTTGACGATGACAACAAAAGACAAGACTTTTTCAAAATTAATAACCTCATACAAAGATGAAGGAGTGTCTAATCTTGTACAACCTTTTTCCAAAATGATTTCTGTTGGCTTAAAGTACTTTTCGAAACATCAGCAAGTAAAAGTTGTCAATGTTCCAAGTACAAATAAAGCTCTTCAAAAAAGGGGATTTGATCCAATTAGTCTGATGACTGAGACTGCCTGCTTAATGGCCGGTAATAGATTTATATATGAAAATCGGTTGCTGGTTAATCGTAGAGAAAGAAAGGATCAGGCAAGCTTAAATTTTCAACAACGAAAATTGAACACGGAAAATGCTTTTACGGCTAACTTTGCCGAAATAAAACCGGTGATCATTGTTGATGATTTAATAACTACCGGCTCTTCAATTACTCAGAGTATTTTTGCCCTACGAGCAAAACGCATAGACATCAAAGCTTGCGTCATTTTGGCATCGAATGACTAATCTGTCGTTAACTGCTCAGCCCACAAGATAGAAATCCAAATGCAATAGACTAAGAATAATCAGATTGAGGTGTGTTGTGGAAATTGTCATTCACGGAAGACACGCAGATATTAAAGATGAATTCAAGGACTATGTCATTAAACAAAGTGCCAAATTAGAAAAATTTGGAATCAATATTGCCCTATTAGATGTCGAAGTTACGCATCGTGAAAACAAGAGACAAAAGAAAGTTGAATTTCAAATTGACTTAACAGCTAAAGGTGCTGGAACTAACCTTCGATCTCAATCCGAAGGGCCTGACATGAATTCTTGTTTAGATCATGCTGTGAAGAGATTGGTGGAACAACTGCGAAAAACCGCAGATCGACGACGATTCCATAGACATCGGGATGATTCTGTTTTGTCTGCGTCTGATGTGAGCAAATTAAAGGGAATATAGGTCTTTAGATTTGGTGAAAGTGCAATTGCGTAACATAGGACTTGGCTTACTTCAGACACTGCTAATTAGAGGAAAATAATCGTGGTTTTAGTGCTTGACAAGATATTGCGTGCAGGTGAGGGTCGAGTCCTGCGCAAATTAGAAAGTCTTGCCAAACAAGTTAATGCCCTTGAATCTGATATTAAAAAACTGAGTGATGAACAACTTAAATCCTTAACAGCTTCTTACAAGCAGCGTGTTCAAAACGGTGAATCACTGGATGACTTATTGCCAGAAGCTTTTGCCACGGTAAGAGAAGCTTCCATACGAACTCTGGGTCAAAGACATTACGACGTGCAATTAATGGGCGGAGCAGCTCTTCATCTTGGAAATATTTCTGAAATGCGAACTGGTGAAGGAAAAACTCTTGTATCAACATTGCCTGTGTATTTAAATGCTTTAAGTGGTAAAGGTGTACATGTTGTAACCGTTAATGATTATCTTGCTCATCGAGATGCTGAATGGATGGGAAGAATTCATCGCTTCTTAGGTCTAACAGTTGGCACAATTAGTCCCAACATGGATAATGCTGATAGAAGAGATGCATATTTATGTGACATCACTTACGGCACTAATAATGAATTTGGTTTTGATTATTTAAGAGACAACATGGCCTGGTCTCCAACAGATCGCGTGCAACGTGGTTATAACTTCGCCGTTGTTGACGAAGTCGACTCTATTTTGATTGATGAAGCTAGAACACCTTTAATTATTAGCGGTCCAGTAGATGGCACAAATGCTCACTATAAAGATTTTGCTCGAATTGTGAGCACAATGCAGCCTGGGAAAGATTATGAAGTAGATATTCGCAAAAGAACTGTAGGTGTATTAGAAGAAGGTATTGCCACAGTTGAAAAATCTCTCAAAATAGATAACCTTTATGAATCTGTTAATACTCCATTAATTGGTTATCTAAACAATGCATTAAAAGCAAAAGAGTTGTTTAAACGGGATAAAGACTATGTAGTAATGAACGGTGAAGTATTAATCGTTGATGAGCACACCGGAAGAATGCTTCAAGGACGCAGATATAACGAAGGAATGCATCAAGCTATTGAAGCAAAAGAAAATGTTGAAATCAAACAAGAAAATCAGACTTTAGCAACAATTACATTACAAAACTATTTCAGAATGTATTCAAAGCTTTCCGGTATGACTGGAACAGCGATGACAGAAGCTGCAGAATTTGACAATATTTATAAACTTGGGGTAGTTCAAATTCCAACAAATAAATCAATGATCAGAAAAGATCAATCAGATTTAATTTACAGAACCGAAGAAGCAAAATTTATTGCAGTTGTAGAGGATCTATTTGCTCGACATGAAAAAGGTCAACCAGTATTGGTGGGAACCACATCTGTTGAAAGATCAGAATATTTAAGTGGTTTACTAAAAAAGCGTGGCATTCCACATGAAGTATTGAATGCAAAGAACCACGAGCGCGAAGCTGCAATTGTTGCGCAAGCTGGTCGCAAAGGTTCGGTAACAGTTGCTACAAACATGGCAGGTCGAGGAACCGACATCATGTTGGGTGGAAATCCTGAATTCCTGGCAAACGCTGCGTTATTGCAAAAAGGTTTAGATCCTGATGTTGATTTAGATGCTTATAACCATGCCTTCATTGAAGAAGTAAAACTTGCTGCGCAAAGAGTTGAAGCAGAACATAACGAGGTATCTGCTTTAGGTGGACTTTATGTTTTGGGTACAGAAAGACATGAATCAAGACGAATTGACAATCAGTTAAGAGGAAGATCTGGTCGTCAAGGAGATCCTGGTGAATCAAGATTTTACCTTTCCTTACAAGACGAACTAATGCGAAGATTTAAGGGCGAATTAGTTGATGCATTCTTAAGAAGATTTAACGTCCCAGATGATGTTCCTATTGAAGCAAAAATGGTCACATCAGCAATTAGGAATGCACAAACTCAAGTTGAACAACAAAACTTCGAAATTAGAAAGAACGTTCTCAAATATGATGAAGTATTGAATAGGCAGCGCCAAGTAATTTATGCCGAACGAGCAAGAGTTTTAGAAGGCCAAGACTTATCTGATCAAATACTTGAATTTATTGATGAAACAATTCAAGCCTACGTTCTAGCAGCTACTAGTGATGGTTATCCGGAGCAATGGGATCTAGCTCAATTAACTCTGGCACTTAAGAACCTGTATCCAATAGCTGTTTCTCTGGAATCTTTGAAACAACAAAATGGTGGATCCATTGATCAAGAAGTGTTGTTGGATTCCTTTAGAAAAGATGCTGCCCAAGCTTATAGAACAAGAGAAGCACTTTTAACGCCGAAAGTTATGCGTGAATTAGAACGCCAAGTAGTGCTGAGTGTGCTTGATAGAAAATGGCGCGAACATTTGTATGAAATGGATTACCTACAAGAAGGTATTGGACTTCGTGCTATGGGACAAAGAGATCCTTTAGTTGAATACCAAAAAGAAGGTTATGACTTATTTGTGGTAATGATGGAAGCAATAAAAGAACAAGTAGTCGGATTCACTTTTAATGCACAGGTTCAAGTTCAGAATAATCAAGAATCAGTTGAAGCAAAAGGTTTCACTAAAGTTGAGAAACAACAAAATCTTTCCTATAGCGCACCTTCCATTGATGGCGAAGTTTCTCCAGCATCCCAAGTAGTTAAAGCAAGTGGAGTTGCAGAAGTTGGTAGAAACGAACTTTGTCCTTGTGGTTCAGGAAAGAAATATAAACGTTGTCACGGAGCAAGTAACTAAGCAACTAAAAGTTGGGTACAACGCCAACGATCATTTTCTGCTTCTAGTCTTAAACCCATTCCTCGTCCTCGAATACCTTTTTGTATGACAGCTGTTGCCTCTACTACTTTTTCACTTGGTGTTTCAATTCTTAAACTTCTTACAAATGGTCTTGATCTTTTTGCATGCAATTCATTTTTAGGTTGAATTTGTCTATCAATTTCTCGGTAAACATCAAAAGAGACCCAGCGCATTAGTTGAAAAACTGGTCTCTCACCGACCAAGACTTCTGCAATTCCAGTAGCTAATTGTTTAGTCCAAGCTTCTGGTTCTGGTAATCCATTCACAGTTTTGAATGAGTAGTTTGGTCTATTGGGCGAAATTGTCATTTGTAAATCAATTTCTGTTTGAATCCATTTGCTTCCCTTGATAGCAACTGGACTTAAGTGCAAAAGAACTTGACCTATTGTTTGTTTTTCACTCTTTGTTATCTTCAATTAATCTCCCCATTATTACTATGAAAATTGAGAGATAAAGATGAAACAAAAATCAATATTGGTCAAACTAAGTAATCCTTTCGGTTTACTAGGACATATTTGCCCCATTTAGATTGAAGCGAAAGTATAAATATTTAACAATGCTTTGGTGAATGACAATTATCTTTTTGAACTAGAGAGAAATCTTGAACTTCAGGCAACCAGTTTCCTGATGCAAAAAGATGGCTTCTCAGTTCAGTCCCAAATTAGAACCGAGCACTTTCAGCAAAATTTATTCGATCGATTACGAACAAAAGTAAACAGTGAGATAACAATAGAAGTTAAATCTCGAGACAACTTCACAGGAACTCTACTAGAAATTGCGTCAGATCATATTTGTTTGGAAATTGGCGAGAAAGAGTTAGCAATTCCTAATTGGTCCATTCAAGCAATTAAGGACTTAGGACGTAAATCTACTCCTCCCACAATTCTTCAAAGCAAGTGGAATTTTCAATCCTTTTTAAGGTCTAATCAAATGGAACAGAATCAGATTGCGGTACATCTAGAAAGTAAAAAAGTAATCTCAGGAAAAATACTTGGAGTGTACTTAGATCATTTTGACCTCAGTTGTAATAATTCAGTGATCTCATTATTTAATCAAAATGTCGCATACGTCAGTAAAGGTAGAGACATCAATGATTAAGTTAAAGAAAAATGGAATACAAAAATCTAGTCAGTTAAAAC
>Ga0208787_1000885_pt1 | contig 13799 bp, 8 predicted proteins | sample Wag4_2014_7_11_FD_187362 | JGI IMG/M metagenome (GOLD analysis project Ga0208787, IMG submission 187362) | Fresh water microbial communities from Ohio, USA - Utica-2 Time Series HT 2014_7_11 (SPAdes) (version 2) | ecosystem: Environmental > Aquatic > Freshwater > Water tank | place: USA: Ohio... | reverse complement strand
ACCTAACATTGCTAACTTCACCATAGCATTGAATTTTAAATATTTTGATTTAAACTCGTCACTTGTTACTTGTCACTCGTCACTATATCCTTCCTATCCTTAAAGAAAAGCAGGAAAAGAACCAGAATAACTGCAGCAATTCCTGCAGGAACCAGCCAGACATTGAGCCAGTTGGTCACATTATCTGTGGTATACATATCCTTAACTTTACCTGCAACAATCGACCCAATGTACATGCCCAACCCATAGGTGGCCAGGGAAATCAATCCCTGTGCCTGTGATTTTATTTTGTCTCCGGCTTTGGCATCGGTGTAAATCATGCCGCTGACAAAGAAAAAATCATAGCAGACCCCATGCAGGAGGATTGCAGTATAGAGCATCCACCTAGATGTATCTGGATGTCCATACCCAAAAAAACCAAAGCGAATAATCCAGGCCAGCAACCCGATGATGAGGATGTTTTTCACTCCGAGCTTAGAATAGGCCAGTGGCAGCAAAAGCATAAATAAGACTTCAGAAACCTGTCCGAGCGACATCATGTTCTCAATCCGGAAAGTACTGGGATCAGCCGATGGGAACGCTGCTTTGAAACCATCTGTAAGAGACGGATTAGCCCAGGTATAATAGAAAGAAAGAGGGATACAAATCAGTACAGAGGAGAAAAAGAAAATAAGGAAGGAACGGTCTTTGAAAAGGACAAAAGCATCCTTTCCGATGATTTGCGCAAACGATGATGGTCCGGTTGCTGTTGGCGGTGTTGCCGGCAGCATGAAAGATAAAACACCCAGCACAGCAGCTGAAATCATCGATATCTGAAAGATGGTTACCTGATCACCGACTCCCATGAACCCAACCAGGTTCACTACGGCAATCCATGCGATGGTACCGAAGACACGAATAGCGGGAAACTCTTTTTCAGGATTGGCCATGTTTCTCATAGAGATGGAAGCGGTTAGTGCGATGGTAGGCGCGAAGGTCATGCAGTAGAGCAACATAACCCAGTAAAAGGTATCCGCATTGGTGACGGTTGTAAGCACATAGAGTATAGCGGCACCAAGAATATTGAGCACACCAAGTACTTTCTGTGCTTGAAAATAGCGGTCTGCCAGCATACCTACAAAAAATGGTGCAACGATCATGGCGATGGAGAAAGCGGCATAGGCGCTTCCAACCTGGTCTCCGGTGGCTCCCAGCTGATCTGTCATGTATTTACTCATTTGTCCATACCATGCGCCCCATACAAAGAATTGCATGAACATCATGAGTGAAAGCTGAAATCGAAGCATTGGTTTCATGTGGCAATCAGTTTTGAGGTTTGAATTTAAGGAAAATCGGTGAAATATGAGGAAATTGCAGCGTATGAAAAGGAAAGAGCGTTACGCTATAGTTATAGACCATTTCCAGCAGCATATTCCCGAAGCAGAGACGGAGTTATTGTATGATAATCCATTCCAACTGTTGGTAGCAGTAATCTTATCTGCCCAGTGCACAGATAAACGCGTCAATCTCACAACACCTGCTATTTTCAAGGAATTTCCTGATCCTGCGGCTATGGCTGCAACAGATTTTGATACACTTTTTCCCATCATCAAAAGCATATCCTATCCCAATAACAAAACGAAACACCTGATTGGCATGGCACAAATGCTGATGCGTGATTTTGGTGGAGAGGTACCAATGACGGTGGAAGAGCTGGTCAAACTACCGGGTGTAGGCAGAAAAACAGCGAATGTCATTACCTCTGTTATAGACCAGCAGCCAAATATGGCGGTGGACACCCATGTGTTCAGAGTTTCAGCCCGGCTCGGACTAACAAGAGGTGCAACAACTCCGCTTGCGGCGGAAAAGCAACTGATTCAGTATATACCCGAGGAATTGGTACACAAGGCACACCACTGGTTGATATTACACGGAAGATATACCTGTTTGGCAAGGAATCCGAAATGTGAGGCATGCGGACTAACCTCCATTTGCCTGGAATTTAAGAAGCGGAAATAAAGACAGCATTATTGCATGGAGAAACCATCGATAGATCCGTAAGAAAGGATCCGATCTACTGTATTTCTGGATGGATTCAGGCTTATGTTATTCAGGGTCTCAAAACCTTCTTTCATTTGGTTGAATTGTTCACGAACAGCCGGACTGCTGTTGATGAATTTAAGGAACACCATGCTTTCTTCAGCAGACATCTCGTTGTAAAGGTAACGCAGCATTTTCTCACTTATTAAAGGGCTCATAATCAACCTTTTATCAATTTTTGGATTGTAAAAGGATACGGAATAGGGTTAAAAAATCAACGGGTCTCTGTTGGAATGGTAGTCGGAAGCGGGTTTTAAGCCTGAATCCTGACTATAAAAACGCTGCTTAAGCGTAAATATTGCTGTGAAATTAAAAAAAACGGACCCCTTAACAACCAATTAAGCAAAACTGTGAATAAAATGTGGACAACCCTCGTCGCATGACACCAATCACTCGTCACTCTTTACTCGTCACTCGTCACTCGTCCCTCGTCACTCATCACTTGTCCCTCCTCAACCACAAAAACATCTTCATCATCTTTTTTCATCAGGTATTGCTCCCTGGCAACTTTCTCCATTGCTTGCGGGTTGCTCTTGATAAGATCTACTTCCTTCCGGGTCAAATTAATTTGTTCCTGGTAGTATTTCTTATCTGCCTTCAGTTCATTCAGCTCTTTGCGGTATTGCAGGTGCAGGAATATGTTGTTGTGATCGAAGAAAAGCATCCATACCATAAAGAGTATGGTTGCAATGAGGTATTTGTTTTTGAAAAGGTGGATGGCTTTCATACACACACGAAGTTAGCGTGTTTACAGAAAACCATCCACATTGTCAAGCATTTAAGTTAAACTTTCATACTACCTCATTAAAGTTATAGACCCCTTCTTTGATTCCACTGTTCCATCCAAGAGTTCAATGATCAGGTAATATACATAAGTACCCTGTGGTAACTGCTTTCCTTTTTGTGTTCCATCCCATGAAAACCTGTAGTCATTTGGCTTTGCGTCTGAAACCTCAAATATCAACTCACCCCACCTGTTTAAGATCTGGAATTTCTTTACTCGTTTAACTTCTTCCCCAGCAATCACATAGAACTTGTCGTTTAAACCATCTCCATTGGGTGTAAATACATTGGGCAAATTGATTTTACTCTGATAGAATGCTCGGACTTCCTGGAAAGTCGAATCCGTGCAGGCATACTTTGTGGTTGCCCATAACTTCATAAACTGACTAACATTTGTTTTTATTATCGGCGAAGGACAATTATCACAATCTAGGTAAATTGAGGGTGTCCATAACAATCTGGTAATCGGTTCTCCTTGATGTGAAAAACTTAACGGACTGCCTTCACCTCTATATACCTTTTTCAGGGTATCCAGAAATTGTACTTTAAAGGGAATGTAACGTATCGAATCAATGTTGTTATACACGGTATCTTCAAACTGTATAAGATCTTTGTTAAAATAAGCATACACACGGTCATTCCTCGTCATCTTCACCAAATGCGTAAAAGAATAGCATCCGGATGAAAAAAGGGTTGTCCTGGGCAAGATTAATTCACCCAATGAGATTCTGCCAATTGCTGTAGAATCTCTGTCAAAATAATTCACTTTTAAATCATACTTCAGTCCAGTGTAATTGTTTTTCAAACAAATTGTTCCCTTCATTAATAAACTGTCATTCTTATAACAGAAAATACTATCTAAAGACAATGTCGCATCCAATGGAGTCACATTGATGGTTGCACTCGCTGAATCCGGACATTGATAAATATTTTCTCCATAACCCTGAATCACAGTGGTATCTTTTATCCTGAAAGTTGGCGTAAAACAATTCAAACACACTGGATTGGGAGGTACACTCCACCGGACATTAACGGTTGGTCCTTTGTAATCTGTAAGCGTCAAGACATTGTCTGTGTTGGGATTCACAAGTTGAAGCTTTGGTTCAAGCCGCAATCTGAATTGAAAACCTACAGCACCTGTTATATTGTTGTCATAGGATTTTTCACTGATGTTATTCGATTCATTGAAAACCGCAAATACAGTGTCAAGCCTATGCCTACTTGCTGCTACAATATGGGTAACAAAAGTTGAACATTTTCCAATGACGATATCCTTTGTGATATACGTATCAAAAAGCTTAACAGCACCTGGAGTTGTTGGATCCCTGTCGTAAAAAGTAATAGGCAACCCACTGGGGATGGTATCAAATCCCAGATTAGCAATTTCCATCACTAACCGTATGCTGTCTTTTTTATAACAATCAATCTCTCTGAAGGTGATAACTGCATCCGGAGTAGGATCCTCAACAGGCATACTGAAAGTAGGCGACTCACTTACGCAGGAACCATTTGAGGCTTCAAGTTTGATGGAATAAACTCCTGGTTTAGGAAAATCATAAACCAAATCAATATCTGTACTGACTACTTCCATTACACCGGTAAGTGGATTGGTAACATACCATTTATAAGATGTAGCTCCGTATGATTTATTCCAGAATCTGACGGGATCACTGTAAACATCTTTCTCAGAGGCAATGATTCGCTCCATAGGAGAAAAACGCGCAACAACACCACAGTTAACAATTACATTGCCCGAATAGGATGAGAAACAGGGACTGTCTGCATTAAAGGCTTTCAGCAGAACCTTGTATGATCCCTCATCATTAAACTTGTATCCGGTCTGGTATGCAGTATCGATCATTGTTTCATTTACAAACCATTTGTAGAAATAAGCGCCACTGCTGCTGTTTGAAAAAATAACTGAATCTCCGGTAATTGGATGAAGATTGGTATACCAGTTGAAATTAGCTTTTACAGTATCAACGCAAGATGGTGTACATTCCTGACTGGCAATCAAACTGCCAGCATTGAAAATTTCAAGAAATGTCCGCATTCTTTCACCTTGTCCGGGTGTAAAAACAGTTGGACAAGGACTTCCATAATCCATGAAATTGGAAATATTATCTCTTACATCCACTCGAAACGTACCAGATAAAGTATCTGTAGCACAAGAATTTTCAGGATCATTGCAGGGCGATGGTTTTGTACTTGCATCGGGGGGTGTATCACAAACCATGTCACCTTCAAGTGTACAATCGCCATTTGGACAGCCCCCAGCAAATGTATGTAACAATGAAAGATAATGACCTAGTTCATGTGCAACTAACGGGGTTGACATACCGCCTACTACGGCACCAAAACCTGCTGCAGCATATCCACCTACTCCTGATCTTTGCCAAGCTCCACAAAGAAAATTACTCGGCTGAATTTCACCCTGAACAGATCTTACCACCCACAGATTTACATATCGCTTGGGATCCCAGTAGTTGAGCATAGCCGTTTTAAAAGGCTCAAGCTCCATGTCATTATTTTCATAAAATGATTTCGTCCTTGTAACACCCGTCGTAAGTCCGCCATCAGGATGAGTTTTAGCAATACAAAACTGTATGTGTGTATCTGCCCCGTTCGTATCTAAGGCATAGGCACCTCTGTGCGCAAAAGCGTCATTAAGATCCGCAATGGCAGCAATAACCATGGAATCAGTTATTGCTTCGGTATTGTTATCTATTATATGAATAACAATGGGAAGCAGATAAATATTAGTGGTATCATTAACTACAATCAATTGATTGGTTTCAACTGATTGTGGGATTGTGCTATTGGTTTGTATTGCATTTGCAAAATTTGATTTTCTGGAAATTTGATTCCTAATTTGTCGAGACAATTCAGAGTTCCTAACAGCACTGTCACTGTATTTTAAATTTGCGTATGCAGATGGCCCACACACTGCGGAAATTTCTTTCTTAGCAGGTAAAAACTGAGCATCAGCCTCAATGAAAATATGAAGAAGTAATAATACACCCAGAATACGAAAGATCAACTGCATTTTTAAAATTTAGGACATTCTAGACTCTTCAAACTTTCATCCCGAACCATTGTCCAAACAAACGAAATTTCTGAACTCTGGTATTGGGAGGCTTTGGCTTTTTTGGTTCCTACACCTAAATCCTGGCTAAATCCGAACTGAAATCCATTGAAATCTAATCCCATATAGGGTATCAAAAATTCATTATTTCTACTCCAAACACCAAGGTATCCTTGTAATTTACCATTAGAACTATTATTCAAGATTCTATTCCATGCTGCGCCATATGTAAAATCCTGGAAATTATTTTGCCGCTGATACTGAGCACTGAAATGAATGAAGTTGTTTGGGTCTATAATGGTATATCCACCACTGCTGATATTGAAGCGCATATTAATGCTATTGCGGTTATCAAAGAAACCTACTGCAGGCCTCCCCAGGTGATAACCAGCAAAGCCAAGATAAAAAAGGGTTGCTTCAGTGAGATTACCAACATACTTAACCCCTGCATGTAAATCAAAAACCGATTGCTGATTATTACTTAAGAAAAAAGATTCTGCAGTTGGAAGATCAAAACCAGCAGGCGAAAGCTCATCTTCAAAGTCTGCCTTTTCGGGATTAAACCGGAGTTTAAGGTAAGTTGATTGAAAACCAATCGTAATAGCGTGGGTTCTATCTTGATTCAAGCCTTTTGAATAAGAAAGACCTATTGTAGCACTTTGCTGACCCAATAAGCCATTTCCAGAAGCATCCGACATGGCAAGTAAGCCCCATGAAAGTTGGTCGTTGGAGGAGATGAACTGAGACAACATGTGCGCATCAGCAGATATTGTTGTTGTTGTATAAGCCTTGTTGATTCCAGGCCATTGATCCCTATAGTTAGAGGCTACCCGAAATTGCCCTGTAAAAGTCCCGATATTGGCAGGATTCTGGGTTAATGGAGAAGCGAAAAACTGGGAAAAATGTGGATCCTGAGCTTTGACCATTTGATCAACCCAAATGCTAAAACTCAATATCAACAGGAGCCTTTTTATCATCATCGAGGCAGTTGTTAGGGGATTATATTCCAACTAATATGTTTGAAAGTCAAACTTTTAGAATTAACATCCAACTACAATGCTACAATTATTCAAATGAATTGCATTGAATTTTGACTAAAGGGGGAAAATATTTATTAAAAAACAAGCATGTCAAGATATCATATATGTAAGTATTTCATTATAAAAATTTTACATATTATTAATTTAATTTATATATAAAATAATTCACATCAATACTTCACCATCCTTTGTCTTGTTGTCTGATTACCTTGAATGAAGACTGCTGTGTAGGTTCCGGAAGTATACTTTACGCCCAATTGCAGTTCCATACCGGGTTTCACATCCTTAATCTCTTCAACCACCTGGCCCTGTGCATTTATTATCCGCAACACTCCCTTCGTCTGCCTGTCGTTACCCTCTATCAATACATTGAATCGACTATTCGATGGGTTAGGATACACTCTGATTTGCAGTATTGCCTCACTGCCCGTCTTGTCCACTCCAGCTGATGCCCCCGGCAGGCCTCCCAACTCTGGCATCCTCGCCAACTGTCCGCTCGATACACCCACACAATTATTTGGATACAATGTCACTGTACTGGTGCTGTTGGAAAGAGTGGTGTTGCCAATCTTCGCACTGAAACTGTAGTTGGCACTCAAGGTTCCATTGGTCACATAACCCACCAAAGCCCTCGTATCATACCGCACACCAATGATATACGTCCTGCCAACAGTAGCACGCGTAACACTCGCCCGAGCCTGACCGGTAGATGGACTTCTCACCGAAGTTACCCTTGCGCAATTATCGCCACTCACCACAGAACCTCTTGTATTTACAGCAAATAACCTGAATCCAGTTTGATTAACTGTCTGGCCAATATTTACCGTAAAGCTGGCTGATGGTGCAATCACCTTAACATAGTACATGAAGCTAGCAGGGGTTACCGCACTCACACTCGTTGAAGCTGGCCTGCGGCGACTAGCAGGTGTAGTCCTCACGGTATAACACATCTGTGTCAAGGAACTAGCCGATCCAACATTAAACTGTGTACACGTTGTACCTGCAGCATATAAATTACCCGCAGCAACAGGTGGTGGCGGAGGGGCCGTCACTGTTACCGTTGTGGATGAACTGTCCTGGCATCCCGCTGCTGATGTCACCACCAACCTCACCACATAGCTGCCTGCTGTAGCATAACTATAGGTGGCATTCTGAGTCGTTGCTGTAACACCATTGCTAAACCTCCACAAGTAAGTACTGCCTCCCGTTGAGGTGTTCGTAAACACAAAGGAATTACCTGTCAATACCTGGGTTGCGTTGTTTACTGTGAAACTTACCGTTGGCTTCGGATTGACCGTTATCGTAGCAACACCAGAGGTATCAAATAGTCCATTCTTGCTGGCAATAACCCTGAAGTAAGTCGTCGCAGTTAGATTAATAGCTGTATAACTTGACAATGTAGCATTGTTAATATTACCGAAGGAAATGTTATTTGCACTCTGCTGCCATTGCAATGCACCCGATGAACCGGTTATGCTAAGGGTATTGCTGTTGACATTACCACAAACAGAATCTGAACCAGTAATCTGTCCCGATTCTGGCAGATCCACCACCATTACATCCTGCTGTGCTGATGACTCGCATCCCAAGGTAGATATTACAGACAGAGAAACTGTATATCGTCCTGTATCAGGATATATGAATGTAACATGCTTTGATGCGGAGTAGAATCCATTGCCCATATCCCACAAGTAGGTATCCCCGGCAGTAACTGATGTAGTATTGGTAAAGACGAAAAGATTACCGCTCAATGGTTGGGTGGCATTGTTCACCGTGAAAGAAACCACAGGAGTGGGATTGACCACAACCGTTTGCAGAGCACTGATATCTGATCCACAACTGTTGGTGACAATGACCCTGTAATACTTTGTTGAGGTGAGGTTTGTGGCTGTATAGACATTTCCTGTTTCATCAGGAATGTCCGTAAACTGTAAACTATCAGTTGATGACTGCCATCGTATTGAACCAAGCTCACCTGATAAAGTAAGCTGGGTACTATTAGTTCCGGAACAAACAGAAGGATGCTGACTTGAAATTGTTCCTGACAAAGGAAGTGCCCGTTCGGTAATATTTATTGCTGCACTCGTATCAGAACAACCAGATGCATTTGTTACGATAACCCTATATGAACCTGCTGTATTTGCGGCAAAGATTCTTGATGTGACATCGTTGATTACCACATTATTTTTAAGCCATACATAGGCAATGCCTTCGCCAGCCTGTAACCTACATGAACCTCCAATACAAATTGAAGTTGTATCTAAGAAAGTTAAAGAAGTATCAACTTGATTAACTGTAATTGTAACTTGATCTGAACATTCATCTGTTCCATTAGTTGCACGAACAGAATAAGTTGTCGTTTTGGTTGGCTTAACAAATATTGATGGAGTTAACTGACCAGTAGACCATATAAAACTGGAACTTCCATATATTATTTGACGTATTTGGGTTGAAGTCAGTTTCTTTTTATAAATCTTCACATCGTCAAGTGTTCCTTTAAAAAAATTTACACCACCAGCTTGCAAAGTTGCCGGATAAAAACCAATATTAAGGGGCCAGTTTGCTATAATTTCTTTAGGGCTTTCTTTCCATGCTGAGTTAACTATTTCGTTTCCATCTACAAAAACTGTCAAACCACTGGTTGAATCAAAGGAAACAAAAACATTGTACCAATTTTCAGGAGTAAAATTAAAATTCACAGACGTCTCCAATAAACTTATATTCGACTGATGTAGCGGTGTATAACGTGCATACAACCCATTATTATTCATTGTTATCGACCATGTATTTGCAAACGTTTCACCCATTGCCAATGAAAAAACCTGCCCTCCTCCATTTGAAGGCAATTTTACCCAAAACCCTATAGTTAATGGTAGTTTTGTTAGTGAATTTGACTGACCTATTGAAACCTTTGATGTAGCTCCATTGAAATAGATTGCACTCGAATCAATTCCAAATCTATCTTTCAAGAATGTAACATTTGAGGACCCTCCATTAAAACTATTAGTGGCATCTTGAATATTTCCATTCAATGGATATTGAGCTAATAATGATTCATCGAGTAATGAACTTTGCAAACTTGATCCTGATAAAGATAACCGGATACTATCCCCTATACAAATAGATGTATCATTGTTAACAATATTGATATTCAGGAATTGAATAAATATTGAATCGCTTCCAATGCAGCCGTTAGAATCGCTAACTGACACTATATATTGACCACTTTGTTTAGATACGATACTGGAAACAGTATCCCCGGTATTCCAAAGTATTGATGAATATGAATTTCCAACATCAAGTAAGATTGAGTCCGAGCATACGGATATGGTATCAGCAAAAGGATTAAATATTACTGGATCAAGTACTTTTATGGCAATGGTGTCACTGAATGTCAGTCCATTTTCATTTACAGTAAGATAATAGTCAGTATCCGCATTTGGCGTTACATGAATATTGGAAGTGGTATCCCCAGTTGACCAAAGATATTTTGCCCTTGGCTTTTCAGCAATAGCCAATGTCTTAAATGAACTAAGAATAGCAGGATCTTGTGTTTCACTATAATAATCATTCCATTTTCCATGAAACGGAACAGTCCACATTATACCATAATCTTCCCAATAAGGAGCGAAACCAGAAGTATTATTAGGCTCACCTCCTAACCAATTTGAAAACGACAATACAGATCCATCAACCCATTTCCAGCCACCCAAAGGTTCATTGTAAGACGGACTGTTCCTGTCTTGATACAATCCAATCCAATAATTCACCAAACCATTTTCTGCATATGGCAACAAATTATAAACCGAGTCGTTTTCTGCCTGATTTTCAATCACCCATAAATCCATACCCTGGTCTTGTGCAGCTGCCCTAGCCATCGGCCAACTTCTAGAAACGGTATCCATAAAATAATCACTCTCCCCATAACTACCTACATACTTGAATGATCCCTTGTCCATTGGGACAGATAGCCTTATAGCTGATGGGCCGCACAAAATGGTATCAGAAGCTACAATTTCAAGCGTATTTAATACCAAAAATGTACTGTCAATTAAAGTACATCCTTCCGCAGTTCTGATTGAAACTGAATATAGTCCTGACTTGTTGACCAAAATTGATGCAGATGTATCACCAGTATTCCATAAATATTCAGTAAATCCAGGATTAACAGTAAGAATAGGGGTTGAACTATAGGAAACAGTTGTATCTGCAATCAGATCATTCAATCCATTGGAAGAACATGGCAAGTTGGATTCAAACATACCCATGATCTCAGCATCTGATAATACCCTATTATAAATCAAGAGGTCTGATAATAATCCCTCAAATCGGTAACTCCCACCATTACCCCCAGGACCAGCTCTGCCGATAATCATCGGATCTCCGAAATATTCAAGCGTTACTGCACTTTCTGCAACAGTAATCAATTCTCCATTGTAATATAATTTATTGGTTGAGCCTTCTTTGGTATATGTTACTAATGTCCATTCATTGGGTAACGGAGTAGATGATGTCAAAATAACATTATTACCTTGCCTCGTAAAGGAAATAGAGTTGTCGCCATTAATACCAATGGTAAATTGGCCATTGCCCCTGTGCAAAATATGCATAGCCGTATGCCCTGATGGTTTATCATTTTTTATCCAAAATGAAATAGTAAAATTGTCCACTAAAGCTGCAATACCAACACCCGCGGGAATTGACATCTCAGTATTCAGACCATTGAAATAATATGCACGATCAGGATTACCAGCATAGTCAGAGGTCAAAACGGACCCATTATTTTGAATATGATTATTATTCCCACTGACATCATTTGAGTTCCCACAAAAAGGGTAATAAGCAACCAATCCCTGTTGCAGATTTGCGGGTAGCTGATTCTTTGAGCAAATTTGTGCTATAGATATGTGAGAATCAACGAAAAAAACAATTGCTAAAAATACAATCTTGAAAACCCTCATAACAATTTAATTAAAGTATGAATCGGATTTTCTTCAGATACCGGATGCTATACCAACTTTGGTTTTAAAGTTGTTGAATGGCGAACATCTACATATTATTCAAAATCGTAATGAAAACTGGTGATGAAACTGGTGAAGTAACCGGTTACTTAAGAATTTAGGAGCTGCTTGACTGCAGAAAAATGCTCCGGCTCAATAAAATAATCAAAATACCGCTTGTCATTTTTATTGCGGACACTTTCAATAAGTCCGCTTGGGGTATTGGAGAAAGTCCTGAACTTATTGTTGATGCTGTTGAAAACCTCACTGCGCACCTTCTTCTGCAACCCCTTGCTTTTGTTCTTGATGCCCAACACATGGTTGATCTCTTCCAGATCAACATGGCCACCAACCTCCGACCGCTGCAAACATAGGAGTATAACCTCTTTCTCAGTGGCATTGAAAGGACTGGCTATTGAAACTTCTGGCAACTGAACCGGAGTTGTTTCGACAGACTGTTTCAGAACCAGATCTTCCTCATCAACTTCAGCAATTTCATCCTCACTGGGCGCTATATCTGAATTAATGTCTGATGAGTCAACAACTTTATCAATTGAATCAACTTTACGCTCATCAGCATCTCGCCTCTTCCTGCTTCTAACAATCAACAAAACACCTGCTGCAATTACCAGCAAACTGGTTGCCACAATTGGCACGGTGTTAGTCTCTTGCACGAGTTCTACAGAATCCATAACAGGCAAACCGCCAACATACACCGAATCCTCTTTCCCGTTTTGGGAATTGAAATAATATATTGTATCCCCAATCATGAAATTCAAATCATATAAAATTGAATTGCGATTCAATGTCTGCGTAATTTGATTAATACCGGTCTGTTTGAGTGTATTGTCACTGTAATCCACATACAACAATTGATTAAGACTTTCAATGACCAGCCCTTCATTTGTTTGAAAATAAACCAAAGCATTAGCCATGCTAGAAGCAGGAGGCAAAGCGGCATTGACAACCCCCTCTTCCCGCCAAACCCTCTCGGACAGATCCAGCACCCAAGCCTTTTCATCCAATTCACCCACCGTGTGGCGTATCTTTTTCACCCCATCATTGACCTGCCATTGGAAGGGAACATGCAACTGGCGCTTTTTAGCATCATACCAAACAATGCGACAGGGATCAAATTTTGCAACAACCTCTCTATCCAAAGGAACAACATCCCATTCGCCATGCTTGAAATTGAACTTTCTTAACACACCATGGGTCTTCCAAAAACCATAACCGCCATAGCTGTAAAGATCCTCCCCATCACTGAACTGATAGGCACCTATGTTATAGAACAGGGCTAAAGTGCTGTCAATACGCTGAAAACTTATAAACTGACTGTCACGGGAAACGGCCTTGTAAAGCCTGCTGGTATTCTGGACAAAAACGTACAAATTACTGTCGGTCCGGATCAACTGCTGTCCGCCCACCTTAAAGTCATTCGACCAAGGCCTAAGCTCCAAAAAAGAATACCTGCCGCCACTCAAGGGGTAAACATGACCAGGCTGTCTGAGGTATTTCTCTAAAAAAGGGGTGATTTTCAAAGGATACAATTCCTGACTGCGTAATGCTGTATGCAAAGTCAAAAACGAACATAGGATGAGCAACGGCTTCATAAACTGATTAAATATAATAAATTACGATTATTTATATGCGTTTTCAGTCGGGTAACCGGTTCGGTAACCGACTTTTACACATTAAATTCCCCTCCTGCCCAGACCGAGCAAGGTGAGCGTCGGGATAGGAGGGGTGGATTCCATGAGCAAAGCGAAATGGAAGACGGGGTGGTTAAAATTACCCCTAACTTTGTTGTCC
>Ga0208787_1000884_pt1 | contig 13802 bp, 10 predicted proteins | sample Wag4_2014_7_11_FD_187362 | JGI IMG/M metagenome (GOLD analysis project Ga0208787, IMG submission 187362) | Fresh water microbial communities from Ohio, USA - Utica-2 Time Series HT 2014_7_11 (SPAdes) (version 2) | ecosystem: Environmental > Aquatic > Freshwater > Water tank | place: USA: Ohio... | reverse complement strand
AATATCTTTTTACAAACCAATCAAATTGCTCTTTTACCCTATCCATTATCCAGGGTAAATCTTTATGTTTAAAGAAAAAAGGAGCAAAACTGGCCAGATATCTGCTGGGGAAAGGATTTTTATATACTGCCTGAAAAATTTCCGCTTTGTCGAGGTGTAAATCAGAATTTACCAGCGTTTGAATATCAAGTGGCAATTCATTTTTTAGCCAGCTGGTGATAAGCAATAAACCCAAAGCGGCCCCACTTCCCTCGTCGCCTAAAATAAATCCAAAGCCACCTGTAGAGGAGTCAATCTCGCCATTTTTTATAAGACACGCATTAGAACCGGTGCCAAGAATGCCAACAAGGCCGCTACTATGGGGGCCTATTGAACGAGCGGCGGCAATAATATCGGTATCTACGAGAGCACTGTGAACTGGTTGAAAAACACTATCCAACAGATTTCCCACGCGTTTTTTCTGATCCTCTGCACCACAACCTGTGCTATAAAAATAGATTTGATGAATTTCTTTTGGTAATTTTTTCCTTACATTTTTGAATTGTTCCGTCATTTCCTGATCGGTAAGAAAATATGGATTCAAGCCAGGTGATTTTTCTTTAAAAACACATTCACTATTGGAGAGAAGCGTCCAATTTGCTTTAGTGGCACCACTTTCTACAAGAAGGATATTTAAAGGAGGCATATATTTAAGAATTAAGGCTCACATTTTGAGCATGATTATTTATCACATTGCGCACATTCCCATGTTTCTGCAGCAGATCTTTAGCCTCATTGTAAGGAACCTCTAATTGTTTCATAATCATTTTTACGCCTCTATCAATTAATTTATGGTTACTCAACTGCATATCAACCATAATATTATCTAAAACGCGACCCATCTGAATCATCACAGAAGTACTAATCATGTTAAGCGCTAGTTTTTGGGCGGTACCAGCCTTCATTCTGGTTGACCCGGTAACAAACTCAGGGCCGGTAACTATTTCAACGGGAAAGTCAGAAACCGCGGCCAACATAGACAGAGGATTACAGGTAATACAAGCAGTTGCAATACCCTCACTGCTACATTTTTTCAATCCTTCTATAACATAAGGAGTAGTGCCCGAAGCAGCAATTCCAACTACAATGTCAGCCGAATCAATATTAAAAGCTTTCAAATCGTGCCAAGCCTGAAGTTGATTATCCTCTGCCGCCTCGACGGAGTTTCTAAGAGCTACGTCCCCCCCGGCGATAATCCCAATAATCAAATTTTTGGGTACGCCGTAGGTAGGCGGACATTCAGAGGCATCTAAAACGCCCAATCGGCCTGAGGTTCCTGCACCGATATAGAATAATCGGCCACCATTTTGCATTTTTTGCACAATAGCCTGCACCAGTTTTTCTATTTGAGGAATGGCCTTTTCGACTGCATTGGGAACGGTCTGATCTTCCCGATTCATATTCACTAACAACTCATTAACAGACATTTTTTCCAAATGCCGGTAGGTTGAAGCCATCTCTGTAATTCTTTCCATATAAGTAAGTACTATGCAACAATATACGAATTTATGCTTTAAATATGGCAAGATCTTGCAAAAAGTTGCAACTACTAAATAAATAATCCTTCGTCACAATAAAGATTTAAAATAACTTACTAATAAAATGAATATTATGTTGGAAAGTCTATCATAATTTCTTATTTTCGTCCAAAATTCAGGGGGTATAGCTCAGTTGGCTAGAGTGCTTGCATGGCATGCAAGAGGTCATGGGTTCGAATCCCATTATCTCCACATAAAACCAGTCTCGCCGAGGCTGGTTTTATTATTTAACACAACATTCATTTCCAAGGTAAAAAAGATTAGATGAACCATTTATATGTTTTAAATCATTTTTTTTGGAAATATCGCTGGCACTTTCTAGGGGGAATTTTTTTCGTTTCCCTATCCAATTATTTCCGGGTATTACAACCGCAAGCAATTAGAGAAGCACTTGATCTGGTGATCAATAATGTAAGTCTTTATCGAAATTTTGATGGCTCTGAACTGCAAAAAAGCTTAAAAACCATTCTGGGGAAACAATTATTATTTTTTGGATTATTCGTGCTTTTATTCGCAGGACTTATGGGTTTATTCATGTATTTCATGAGGCAAACCATCATTGTTATGTCCCGATTGATTGAATATGATATGCGCAAGGAAATCTTTGAACATTATCAAATACTGGATCTTGCCTTTTACAAAAGAAATAAAACGGGTGATTTGATGGCCAGAATCACAGAAGATGTGAATAAAGTGCGAATGTATGTGGGACCTGCCATTCTTTATGGCATAAATCTGGTTTCTTTATTTGCCTTTGTCATTTATGCGATGGTGAATGTAAGTCTTGAATTAACGCTGTTTTGCCTTATTCCTTTACCTATATTGTCTATTTCCATTTATTATGTTAGTGAACTTATTCACAAGAAAAGTGAGGAAATTCAGCAACAACTGGCCGTTTTAAACAACACAGCTCAAGAAGTATATGCTGGTATAAGAGTAGTTAAGGCTTATACTCAGGAAAATTCTATGTTAGGATTTTTCACTTCTCAAAGTCAGCAGTACAATCAACAATCTGTTTCTTTAGCAAGAATTAATGCCTTGTTTTATCCGCTAATGATATTATTAATTGGTATAAGTACGCTGATTACTGTCTATGCTGGCGGTACTTTGGTTGTTAATGGAAGTATTTCCACCGGAAACATTGCAGAATTTGTCATTTATGTAAACATGTTAACCTGGCCTGTAACGTCCATTGGCTGGATTGCCTCGATTATTCAACAAGCGTCCGCAAGTCAAAAAAGGATTAACGAGTTTATGCAGACAAAACCTTCTATTCTTTCGGGAAATACGGAGGATTTTAAAATCAAAGGGGATATTGTCTTTAATAAAGTGGGCTTGACTTATCCCGAAACGGGCATTTGTGCCTTAAAGAATATTCAACTCCACATTAAAGCGGGTGAAAAAATAGCTATTATTGGAAAAACCGGGTCGGGAAAATCTTCCTTTGCGGAGTTATTACTTAGGATGAATGATGTGTCTGACGGGGAAATTTTATTTGATGGCATGCCTATTAAAGATTTGAATCTTGGCAGGCTGCGCGAGCAAATTGGGTACGTTCCCCAGGATGTTTTTCTTTTTTCAGAAAGTTTAAAACAAAATATTACTTTTGGTAAGCCTCATGCTTCTGATGCTGAAATAGAAAAAGCTATTTTTGATGCTTCTCTCACAGAGGAAATTAAAACTTTCCCTGATGGGTTAAATACTATTTTAGGCGAAAGGGGCATAACCTTGAGTGGTGGTCAAAAACAGAGGGTGTCCATTGCCCGTGCTTTGTTGAAAAATCCTGAAATTCTTATTTTGGATGATTGTTTGTCTGCCGTGGATAGCCATACTGAAAATAAAATTCTTAACTATTTTCAGTCTTCGTTGAAGGATAAAACGGCTATTATTATTTCTCATAGAATTTATGTCAATTTACATTTTGATAAGATTTTGGTTTTTCAAGATGGAGAGATTGTTCACGCAGGTACGCATGAGGAGTTATTGAAGATCAGTCCGTATTATTTAGATTTATACGAAAGACAATTATCTGATGAAAAGATGGATTAGGGATGTAGGGGCTAATAGGGATGTAGAGGCTAACAGGGATGTAGAGGCTAACTAGGGGTGAGTTTTTAACGCAGTGTTTGCAGTGTTCTGCGCAGGGTTTCGCAGAGGCTAACAGGGATGTAGGGGCTTACAGGGACGCAGGGGCTAACAGGGATGCAGGGGCTAACAGGGATGTAGAGGCTATCAAGGGGTGAGTTTTTAACGCAGTGTTTGCAGTGTTCTGCGCAGGGTTTCGCAGAGGCTAACAGGGATGTAGGGGCTAAAAGGGACGCAGGGGCTAGCTGGAGTGTACAAGCGGGGATGTGTGAGCGGGAGTGTTTTTATCAAAATTGTTGAACTAAGAAAAAATACAGGGGCAACCCTATGGTAATATTGACAGGGAAAGTGATGGCTAAGGCCATTGGAAGAAACAAACCAGGATTTGCTTTTGGGACCGTAACTTTCATTGCGGCTGGCACGGCGATATAGGAAGCACTCGCTGCGAGCACCGAAAAAATAAATCTATCGCTAACTTCCGAGGTTACAAAAGAACTTAAAATAGCAAAAATACAACCGTTTATAAGTGGAATAAATACGGCAAACAATACTGGAAACCATCCAAATTCAAAAAAGGATTTCAATTTTCTACCACTTGAAATACCCATGTCTAATAAAAAAATGGATAAAAATCCTTTAAATAGGTCGTTTGTAAAAGGCTTAATTCCCTCCGCCTGCTTTGCATTTGCCAGGAAGCCAATGAGCAAACTTCCCAAAATCAGCAGAACACTGCCATTGGTCATCGCATGTTTAAAAATAAACTTTTTATCGATTTCATTTTTTCTACCTTTATTAAAAAAAGTAATAAGTATTAATCCAATAATGATGGCTGGCGACTCCATGAGCGCCATAATGGCCACCATATAACCATGCAATAAAAGTTGCTCAGATTCTAAATAGGCGGTTGCAGTCACAAAAGTCACCGCACTTACTGAACCGTAAGCCGCAGCGATTGCTCCAGAATCAAAAACATTTAACTTTCTTTTGAGTATAAAAAAGGTATAAAAAGGTATAAATACGGAAATGAGTATACCAAATAACATAGACCAGAGAATATTTGTGGAAAAGGTCTCGTGGGATAATTCTTGCCCACCTTTAAATCCAATGGAAATAAGCAGATAGAGAGAGATAAATTTAGATGAATTGGGCGGAATTTCTAAATCACTCTTAAAATAGGTAGCCAGTACGCCTAACACGAAAAAAAGTAAGGCAGGATTAGTCAAATTTTCAGATAGTAAATTGAAATTCATTTTTTTGTTTCTTTTGAAAAATGTATGTAAGCTTAGAATTTAAGGATTACAATAATCACAAAAGGCAGGATCCTCTGCCATTTTATGATTTGGATACAAAATTTCTTTTGTTTCCAAACATTTTTGACATGTATAAATATGGCTAATTATGGATCGGGTAGGAAATTGGCACTGTTCGCAGGGTAAACCCTCCTTCATTTTGACTACGGAAAATCCAGGAAAATGACAAGATGGACAGGTAGATTTTAATGTTTTAATCAACTTTTCTGCAGCTGTTGATATTACCTTCATTCTCGACGGATTGTGCATGGCCCTCATATCTGTTTCAACAAAAAGGGAAGAACTGCTTTTAATAAGCTTTTCAAAAGATTCTTTCAAAACTGGCCAATCTGTGATTCCCTTGATTATGTTTTCGTAGCTGGTTTTTGATTTTCTCAGAATAAGTCCATGGGTAGGAAATTTTGACTTTTTAGCGAAGTCAATAAGTTCGTCGAAAGTAGATATTTCGGCAGCATTAAAATTAGTATCGATACTTAATTCCCTCGAGGAGAAGGAAGTATCATGTTTTTTATCCAGCAGCAAAATGACTTCATCATCGGCGGGAAGGAAATAAAATGAAGGATGATTACCAAATGAACCTTCGCTTGCGATAGCTAAGTTACATTGAGCCATTTCAATGGCCTTCTCACATTTTAATCGGGCAGTAAATAGTGCATCATCTAATCGATCTACCTCACCTGAAAATGTTCCAAATATATCAGAATCAAATTGTGGCAATGTAAAACAATGTACCCCCAATTCCCTTTCTAATATAGGAGCAAGAATCGCTTCTTTTCCATGTTTTGTGGCAATTACAAGACGTCGTCCTTCAAACATTTATTCCCCTTTTTTACTAGCTTGCCGACTAAAATTTCTTATTCCTGTGACAAACAAAAGAAATGCGATAGAAGCAAGAAGATTTGTTTGAATAACATCTTTGGTAAAAAACGCAGCAATAAAAAGGAATATGAATACGATCAAAACCAAATAAAATTTAATTGTTAACTTCATCATTTTAATTGTTTTTTATTTCGTGCAAATTTGTTAGTTTTAATCCATAATTTTTTATTTATATTTACAATCATTTACATAAACAATATTTATGAATTATACGCTCAATCAATTGCAGATTTTTCTAAAAATAGTGCAAACACAGAGTGTGACAAAGGCGGCTGAAGAATTACATCTTACCCAACCTGCTGTTTCCATACAACTTAAAAACTTTCAAGAACAGTTTGATATTCCTTTAACCGAGGTTATAGGCAGAAAAATTTACATAACGGCCTTTGGGCGGGAGGTTTCTGAATCAGTTGAAAATATTTTAGAACAGGTACAGGCTATTAATTTTAAAACCATGGCCTATAGGGGACAATTATCTGGGAGGTTAACCATATCGACAGTGTCAACTGGTAAATATATTTTACCTTATTTTTTATCCTCCTTTTTAACACTGCATCCTGGCATTGAACTAATTATGGATGTTACCAATAAAAATAAAGTGGTTGATAGTTTAAATTCCAACGAGGTTGATTTTGCTTTAGTCTCCATTTTACCAAAAACCATTCAGACGGATCAATTGGATATTCTGCAGAACAAGTTATTTTTTGTAGGAAAAACTAAAATCCAAAAGGAAGAAGAGCAATCTTTAAAAGATTTTTTTAAAAATCTGCCCTTAATTTTCAGAGAACAAGGGTCGGGAACAAGGAAAATTATGGAAAATTTTATTGAGCGAAATGATATTAGAGTTACAAAAAAAATGGAACTAACTTCAAATGAAGCCGTAAAACAGGCCATTCTTGCAGGATTTGGTTTTTCCATTATGCCATTAATAGGTATAAAAAGAGAATTATTAAATAATGAGCTTCATATCATTCCATTGCCTGGTTTGCCTATTATTTCAACCTGGCAATTAATATGGCTTAAAGGAAAGAAACATGGTCCCATTTCCCTTTCACTGATTAAACATATTGAAAACGAAAAAGAAAAGATTGTGAACGACGTATTTTCCTGGCATGAAAACTATTGAAAAAGGGCTCAATCGAAATTGAAGCCCTTTTAACAAAAGAAACATTAATTTGTCAGCCAAAAATTTAAATTTTTCACGAGAGTACTTTATTTATTTGACTATCATAACGCCGTTCATTAATCGCCAATGACCTGGGAAAGTACATATATAAGGGTATTCCCCAGGCTTTGCAGGCGCTGTAAATCTTAACCTTACTGTTTGATCTGGGTTAACCAAAGCGGTTGAAAAAAGAATTTCCGGCATTTCAGGTACATAGTTATTTGTAGCGCCGTTGGGATCGGTAATCATCTTATCGGCTGCCTTGCCTATTTTTTCCAACGATTTAGGTTTTCCTATGACCAGATTATGTTGCATAGCATCAGGATTTTCGAATACAATTTCTACCGTTTTACCCGCAGATACAGTGAACGATTTCAAGTCATATTGCATCATTTCTCTTAAGGATTTAATTTTAACAACCTGAACATTTGGGTCATTAGCTTCCTCCTTTTTCAATATATCCCAGGCTTGCATGAGCCTGGTCAACCTGTCTTTATTGACTCCAGACAAGGATGCCAACAAACCATTTAAAAAAGGTATTTCTGTTGCTGGAACTACTACTTTTTTCCTATAATTCCAACCTTCACTAACGGCTTTTAAAATAGCATCAAACCCGTTGGTATCTAATTTTTTTGCCTTCTGCAAATAAGAAATAACGGTAGTCACATCGGCTAAAGATGCATTTGATTTCACACTTTTTGCCAAGACAAACTGTGGCATGGTTTGTGCCAGAACGAAAGAAACCTTCTTAGTTAGGCTATTATTATTTTCCAGACTTTCCAGTATTGAATTATCCTTATCGACACTAACAGAAATATTATAATCACCTGCAAATTCACCTGCAAATGAAATGTTACCAGACCATGGACCATTGGTATTTTTTGTAATGGTAACTGTTTCACCTGGTTTTACCCCTTCTGCATGCACCTGGCTCACTAAATCTATTACCTGTCCCTTTCCTGAAAAACGAATATTAAGGGGTAAAACTACTCCTTTTTGTACAGCAACATCCCCTTGATTTGTCACTTCAATAGAAACGTTTATCCTGTCTCTTGGTGCAGGATTCGAAGGGTCAATTTTGATATTACTTATAATTAAATCAGGTTTATTCTGATTTGAAGTCGCCATCTTTTTAGGTTCTGCGGACATATTCATACCTGCGTGTTGGTGCGCTGCATGTTCCTGAGCCTTTTCTGTCGCCTTTTCTGAAGTTTTTTTAACCTGATCGTCAAAAATCTTATGGAGTAAATCTACATTTTTTCCAATAATACAAGCATAAGCATCTGGAATCCAGCGGTCTTCAATATCCTTTGAATTTTCCAAGGCATTGAGGACAAATGATTTAGATTTTTCATCTAACGTCATTTTACTTAAAGCCAATAAAGTATTAAGGACTACGAGCGGTTCTTTATCTTCTATTAATTTATTATCTATCAGATAATGGGCCATTTCATTGGTAGCAGGAAGCAATTGTAAAATGGTTTTTCGTACTCCGTGGCAAGGATGTTTCAACGCTTTGAGTAAGGCATCCAAAACATTTCCCTCTATGGCATTTAGTCCATGCAACACCCAAAGGGCATGAATGGCGGGAGCATTGATCCCAATCTCGTCCACTGAAAAATCATTAACCAATGCAAATAAATCAGGAAGAATGTCCTTATTATTTCTCTCTACCAATAAACGTTGAGCATGATTCCGCCAAAACATATTACTATTTTTCAGTGCCTTCACCAACTCTTTTGGATTATCAATAGAAAGCGCAAGAGGCGAATAGGCAGGGGCAGCATTGTGTTGTACGCGGTAAATGCGACCATGGGTATAATCCCTTAATTCGGTTTCATAAGCATTTCCCTGACCCATAATAAATCCATCTGGTTTAGGATTATGCTGAATGATAAAGCTATACCAATCGGCTACCCAAACGGCACCATCGGGTCCAACTTCAGCAAATACCGGAGAAAACCATTCATCCGCACCCGCCATCAGATTAAATCCTTCCGTATCATTATAATTAGTCCCTTTTTTTGTTAAAATATTCTGGTGTAGAACGTGCCCGGTAGGTTCTGCCACGAAGGCTATATTATTCCAGTATTTTTTGGGAAATGCACGGGCGGTATAAACATTATGACCTGCAGCTGCAGTGTATCCGCCAAAGACATCCACTTGCCTTACTTTTGGCGTAATCGTTTTCATATCCTTATGGGTATCCGTACTTCTACTTCCATTATCTACACCATAAGCGGACGGATAGTAATGATTTGGAATTGCCATATACCAACCGTGGGCGTTATTTGCGGTTGAGCCAAACACATCGCCCGTTTCATTAAATCCAAGGCCCCAGGTATTATTAGAGGTATTGGTCATAAATTCCAGCTTGCTTCCATCGGGTTTAAAACGAAAAAAGCCCTGAGCAAACCTAAGCGTATCCTTACTTTCCCCTACTACCCCTTTAAAACCTGAATATCCTATTGAACCCCAAAGCCAGTTATCGAAACCATAATGAAGATTAGACGGACCTGCATGGGTATCAAAAGTTCCAAAGCCAGTAAATAAGACCTTTTTTACATCGGCCTTATCATCTCCATCGGTATCTTTCAGGAAAATCATATCAGGCGCCTGGCAAACGACGAGACCGCCATTACTAAAAACCATACCCGTTGGGATACTTAATCCATCGGCAAAACGGGTAAATTTATCTGCTTTTCCGTCTTTATTAGTGTCTTCACAAATCAGTATATAATCGCTACCCCCGTTATCCTTTCTTTCATTAGGATAATCTTTGGTAATAAGAACGAACATTCTCCCCTTCTCATCCCAGGAAAAAGCGATGGGATGCACTACATCGGGTTCAGCGGCAAATAGTTCCATACTAAAATCCATTGGCACCTGAATATGTTTTCTGCTCTCTTCAGGAGAAAGCGGATCTTGCCTGTATTGCGTACCTTCCCTTTTCTCATAATTCGGCAATTTTGCCTCTCTATAAACAAAAGGAGCAGGTTTCAAGGAGGCATGAGACGCTTTTGCTTCGTCGTTCACTGTCCAAAGAATGCCCCGATAGATCAGTTCATGAAAATCGGTATTTTGCCAGGTACGTTCATCATGACCATACGCGGTATAAAAAACACGACCTTTCCCATAGTTACGAGTCCAGGTATAAGGCTCCGTTTTGACCCCCGGTTTATCTTTAAATTGATCTGCTTTTATTTCCCGTTCCGCCAAGACATTATTATCGTCCTGAAGGTGATCATGCAAATAGGTTTCGTCAACAACCTTAAATGGACGAAGACCTCTCATGATAAAATGATCTGGCTGAATGATTTTCGCCTCAATGGAGTCCATGGTATGTCTCCAAAATTGACCACCCACCATTTTGACATATTCTGCAGAATTCCTAAAGCAATAAGAAGCACAATGGATGGGTAAAATACCTTTTCCGCTGGAAACATAAGCTAATAAATCCTTTTCTAAATGCGGGGGAAGACTGTCCCAATTGGCATAGATAAGCAGGGCATCATATTTATTAAGATTTTCCAAATTCAAATCTTCCAGCTGATCTGTATAGGTAAAATTGACCCCTTTATCCCCTAAAGCTGCCATGATAGAAGGCAAACGTTCCATGGGTTTATGGTGACCATTATCTCCAAGAAAAAGAATTTCTAAACGTCTTGCAGACTGACCCATTGCGGTAAAAGCAGATAAAACCAGTGCGAGAAAGAATATTTTTTTCATAAAAATGTTTTTGACAGGTACGAACATTGTTAGTTCAAAACGGATTAAAAATCAAGAAAAGGCTGCTTTGAAGTCGGGTATTTTAATGATTTCACCTCCTTTTAATGCCGATTCATGAGCAAGGATACCCACGGATGTCCAGTTAGCAGACTCCCAGGCATTTGGAAAAGGATCTCTGTCTTCAATCAAAGCCATTAAAAATTCATGGGCCAAATGCGGGTGAGATCCACCATGGCCTGCACCTTGGGTAAAACTTAGATGTGTATTTTCTGCTATATCGTAAACACCCTGGGTAGTAAAATTTTGTATTTCAGCTGGAAGCAAATGGGCAAAATCAGGTACTTTCACTCTTTCTGGAATTTCATGCTCTTCCTTTTTAGCTGTATGAATAACGGCATCTTCCCCTTCGATTAAAGGCCATTCAAAAGATTTTTTCGTACCATAAACCTCAAAACTTTCTCTGTATTGACGGGCAAGATCAAAAAGAGAGCGATACACATAAGCACTTAAATCACTGTCTTTAAACTTGATATGTGCCGATTCCACTGAAAAAGGAGAATTATGAATGTCCGCAAGTTCCTTACTGATGGTTCCTGAACCAAAACAGGACACATAGTCCGCTTCTAACTTCAGCAAACCTGCAACGGGTCCCACACAATGCGTAGCATAATGCATTGGAGGAAGACCCGGCCAATAATCAGGCCAGCCATCCATATCTTGTTGATGGGAAGCCTTTAAAAACTGGACTTTACCTAATTCACCTTTTTCATATAGGTCTTTGACAAAGAGGAACTCCCTGCTATAAACCACTGTTTCCATCATCATGTACTTTTTACCTGTAGCCTTTGATAACTTAACGATTTCCATGCAATCTTCCACTGAAGTAGCCATAGGAACAGTGCAAGCCACATGTTTCCCCGCTTTAAGCGCTTTTATGGTTTGTTCCGCATGATTTGGAATAGGAGAATTTATATGTACGGCATCAATATTGGGATCTTTAAGCAATTCGTCATAATTATCATACCTTTTTTCTATTTGAAAAGCATCGCCGAGTTTGTTCAAATTTTCTTTATTTCTTTGACAAATGGCATACATATTCGCGTGCGGATGTCGCTGATAAATGGGGATAAATTCTGATCCAAAGCCCAGACCCACAATGGCAATATTTATTTTTTTCATAAAAATCAGGTTTTAGGAGTTTTTTAAAATAAGGGGTGTTAAAGGTGTAATTCGGGTATAATTAAAAATCTAATTTTTTCAAATAAGCGATACTGTCAGACATTAACTGATATTCAGAATCGAACATTTTGCGCCAGATATTGGCAGCTGCCAGTTTAGTGCTAAAAGCCTCTATACTTAACATTCCCTGGTAATTCATCGCTTTTAGGGTCTTTAGAATATTTTCAAAATCAATATGCCCTTTTCCCAAGGTGCTCCTGTCATTTTCAGATAGCTGTACATGAATTAAATGATTTCCGCATTTAGCAATAGCTTCATTGATATTTTTTTCCTCAATATTTGCATGGAAGGTATCAAACATAATTTTACAATGGGGATGATTTACTTCTTCAACAAATGTCAACATTTCGTCTGTACAGGTAAAAAGGTATGATTCAAAACGATTTAAGTATTCTACCCCCAGCGTAATATCCTTTTTAGCGGCATAATCGGCCAAGGTTCTGATATGATTTATACCAAATTGCCATTCTTCTTTAGTGGCAGGATTTCCTGTAAAAACGCCTAAAGCGGAATGAAAAGGACCCGAAACATATTTTGCCCCAATAATATCAGCACAGTCAATCGCCTTTTTATTATTTTCAAGCGCATGATTTCTCATTTCTACCGATGAACTTAAAGGGTTTGCATCAGGGCCATTAATAGCTACGGCAAGTCTTTCCAGTTCAAGTTCGTCTAGTTTATCACGCCAGATATGCCAATCCTGACTATTCAAATTAAAAATAGGAACCTCTACCCCATCAAATCCTAAAGACTTAATCTGCTCGAGCACGGGGAAAAGGGATGTATTAATATCCGTTCCCCAAAGCAAAAGATTCATGCTAATTTTCATTTTTATTCAAATCTAATCATTAACAATCTCATAAAATAAGTTTTTTTTTACCAATATTTCCTTTATTTTGATATTTATTTAGGATAATCTGCATAATAGCATCAATATTTAGTTAAAATGAAGCCACTTTTAGAAAAATCAATTGAAAATCTGAATCAATCTTATCTGGTAAAAACATTAAAAGAGCCATTTTTTGATCCAAATTGGCATTTTCATCCACATTATCAATTATTTACGGTCATAAAAGGAACGGGAACCAGGTTCATTGGCGACGATATAAGGCATTTTAATGTTGGGGATACGGTATTTTTGGCACCAAACATGCCACATCTATGGCGCAGTGACCGGGAGTATTTTGAAAAAGATTCTCAACTGATGACAGAGGGAATTGTGGTTTATTTTAAGGAAGATTTTTTAGGTTCTGAATTTTTCGAAAAATCGGAAATGTATGATATTAAAAACCTTTTAAAAAAAAGTGAACGAGGACTTGATTTAACAGGCCAGCTGAAAGTGGAACTTGTAGAAGATTTAAAAAACTTACCCGTTGACAGTGGATTCCAAGGCATTATAAAAATATTAAGCATCCTTGATAAATTATCTAAGTCAACAGATTATCAATACATTGCAAGTACAACCTACTCGAACACCCATAAAATTTCAGAAACGGAGAGAATGCGCTTGGTGCATGAATATGTGTTAAAGCATTATAAAGAAAATATAAATTTGTCCACTGTGGCGAGTTTATCAAATATGACAGACGCAGCCTTTTGTCGTTATTTTAAGAGTAGGACAAACAAAACATTTTCCGATTTTGTGAAAGAGATACGCATTGGAAACGCTTGCAAGATGTTACAGGACGAAAACAAATCCATTTCACAAACCTGTTATGAAAGCGGTTATAACACGGTTTCCAATTTCAATAACCAGTTTAAATCGTTGAAAGGCATTAGTCCGAAGCAATATCAAAAATTATATCGCAGGACGTAGGC
>Ga0208787_1000882_pt1 | contig 13820 bp, 16 predicted proteins | sample Wag4_2014_7_11_FD_187362 | JGI IMG/M metagenome (GOLD analysis project Ga0208787, IMG submission 187362) | Fresh water microbial communities from Ohio, USA - Utica-2 Time Series HT 2014_7_11 (SPAdes) (version 2) | ecosystem: Environmental > Aquatic > Freshwater > Water tank | place: USA: Ohio... | reverse complement strand
TCAACTGAGGATTGCATTGGTATGGAAACTACTAAATCACAATTTTCTCTAACTAATCTTGATAATCCCTTGCCCTCACTGCCAACAATTATAAATATCGATTCGGTTGCTAAACTCATTTTGGATAACTCTTGATCACCTTCAGCATCTAAACCAATTACAAAGCATCCAGCTTTCTTTGCATCTTCAATAGTTCTAACTAGGTTTGTAACTTGGGAGATTGGCATACGAGCTGCAGCGCCAGCAGAGGCCTTCCAAGCAGAGCCAGTCATAGCTGCATTTCGGCGCTCTGGAATTATTACCCCATCTGCACCAAAGGCGGCAGCAGATCTAACAACTGCACCTAAATTATGTGGATCAGTTATGCCATCTAATCCAATCAACATCATTGGAGTTTTAGCGCTACTGATAACTTTTGAAAACTCTGAGTAATTAAATGGCTTTATAACTAATGCAACTCCCTGGTGATTAGAGCTACCAGTTAGATCATCTAACGCTCTTCTTGGTAACTCTTTAATTGGAAGATCCTGATTCTTAGCTAATCTAATCGCCTCAGAAATCTTCTCATCAATCTCAGTTTTTATTGCAACTACTAATTCCTTAGCAGGAATCTTGGCCCGAAGTGCTTCAACTACTGAATTCTTTCCAGCAACTGCATCTTGGGCAGCAGGTTTGCGATCAAATCTTCTTTCACCTCTGTGCTCTGAGCTTTTAAACTCTCTTTTCTTAAATGGCTTTCCAAAACTCTTTCGGTCATCACGTTTAAAACTACTTCTACCTTCATCTTTTGGTCCACGATTATCTCTTTTTTCTGGGCGGGCAACGGAAGATCTTTCAATTCTTTTACCAGAACTTCTAGCCATAGATTTATTGCCCTTAGGGCGATCTTTACGTGCTTTACCTGGTTTCATTAATAACTCCACCTTGGACCATTAGAAGTATCTTCCACTGTAATGCCTAAGGCAGCTATTTGATCACGTATTTGATCTGCTGCTTGGAAATCTTTTCTTACTCTTGCCGCTTCGCGCTGCTCAAGTGCTAACTTAATTAAGCCATCCATAGCTAAGTTATTTGATTTACTGCTGGCAAAAGCTTGATCTTGTGGGTCGCAACCTAAAATTGATAGCGCTCCTCTTATCTCACCTGCAGTCTTAGCAATAATCTTCTTATCATCTGCTGAACTATTTCCAATTCGCATACTCTCTGAGATAAAAGCAAGTGCTTGTGGTACTGCTAGATCATCATTCATTGCCTGCTTAAACTCATCGGCAATTAAAATCTCAACTGGTTCTCCTAAAACTGAGGCTGCTCTACTTAAAAATGCTTCAATTCGTTTAAATGCGGTGGCAGATTCTGCTAATGCTTCAAATGAGAACTCAAGCATGGATCGGTAATGAGCACTTCCTAAATACCACCTTAATTCAATACCCCGCACCTTCTTTAATATCTCAACTACCTGTAGTGAATTTCCTAATGACTTACTCATCTTCTCACCACTAGTTGTTACCCAGGCATTATGCATCCAAGTTTTAGCAAATTTATATCCAGCCGCATTTGATTGCGCAATCTCATTTTCATGATGTGGAAAAATTAAATCTAATCCGCCGCCATGAATATCAAACTCTTGCCCTAAGTAAGCATGAGCCATTGCAGAACACTCTAAGTGCCAACCAGGACGACCTGCACCCCAAGGAGTTGGCCATGCTGGATCACCTTTTTTAGCAGCTTTCCATAATGCAAAATCTCTTGGATCTTTTTTATATGTTGAATCTGAATCTTCGCTAGATTGTAGATCATCTAATTTTTGATTAGATAAAGTTAAATACTCTTTTAGCTTTCTTACCTCAAGATAAACATCACCATTTCCTGGTGCATATGCAGAACCATTTTCAATTAACTTTTGCATAAGTTCAATCATCTGCGTGATATGTCCGGTAGCTCTGGGTTCATAGGTTGGCGGTAAGACATTAAGCGCGCTATATGCATCGGTAAAGGCTCGTTCATACTTCATGGCTACCTGCCACCATGGAATTTCTTCATGAACTGCCTTATGTAAAATCTTGTCATCTATATCAGTTACATTTCTTACAAATGTAACCTCATAACCGCTAGCTATTAACCAGCGACGCAAAATATCAAAATTCACACCACTTCTGATGTGCCCAATATGTGGTGGTGCCTGAACTGTTGCACCACAAAGATAAATACCAACTTTGCCTTTTTCTAATGGCTTAAATTGGGATACCTGTCGAGTTTTAGTATCGTAAAGTTTTAGTTCACTCATTAGAGAATTTTACCCTCAAGCGCTAACTAATAATGCAGTTGCAATCGCAGATAAGCCTTTACCTTCACCAGTAAATCCAAGACCATCAGTTGAGGTAGCTGATACTGAAACCTTTGCCCCGGATAATGCTTTAGATAGGGCAGAGATTGCCTCAGCTCTTCTTGGCGCGATCTTTGGACGATTACCAACAATTTGCACAGATACATTTTCAATTTTAAAACCAGCATCTTTAACCTTAGCTAAACTCTCACTTAACATCTGCACACCAGTTGCACCTTCATACTTTTTCTCTGCCACACCAAAATTACTACCTAAATCCCCTAAATCTGCAGCAGATAAGAGCGCATCACAAATAGCGTGGGATGCAACATCACCATCTGAGTGGCCATCTAATCCAATTTCATCCTCCCAAATCAAACCAGCTAAAGATAACTTTCTATTTTTATCAGCGGTAAATGCATGAGCATCAACACCAATTCCAACTTTATAATTTTTACTACTATCAGGGATTAATATTCTTATGCCAGCTGCTAAATCAGATGGAGTAGTAATTTTAAGGGCGCTCTCTTCACCTGTTATTACCTTAACTGCAATACCAAGTGCCTCCACAAGAGCGGCATCATCAGTTGTATCCTCAGATGCCGTATGAGCTCGTTCTAAAACTGATCTAGTAAATCCTTGCGGTGTTTGAATCGATTTAAGTGTAGATCGATCTAAGGTATTTCTAACATAACCTTTTGTATCAACCTCTTTAATTGTGTCAATGACATTAAGTGCTGGTACTACCGCCTGCTCACCTTGAATTAATTGACTTAACACTGAACTAGCAAGTGTGGTTGATGCCAATGCCCGTGCTGCATCATGAACTAATACATACTCATACTTTGCTGGAATTTTAGATATTGCTAATCGGATACTGTCACTTCTTAATACGCCCCCGGTAATTACCTCTACCTGATCTCCTAGAATTTTTGAGTACTCAGCCTCATATCCACTAGGTGCGGTAACAATGATTAATTCACAAACTGGCGATAAGTTGGCAACTGCATGTTCCACCAAGGTCTTATCAAGTAATTTAACTAATGCCTTTGGCAGATTTGCGCCTAATCTATGGCCCATACCCGCTGCTGCAATTACTGCGGCAGTTTTATTAATCATGACAGAAAATTACTGCCAGTTAAGAGGCGAGTACCTCATCTAGCAATGTAGCGGCTTTTTCTTCATCAGTTCGCTCAGCTAGTGCTAACTCAGAAACTAATATCTGCTTAGCCTTTGCAAGCATTCGCTTCTCACCAGCTGAAAGTCCACGATCTAGATCTCTACGGTATAAATCTCTAACTACCTCAGCAACTTTAATAACATCTCCAGATGCTAATTTTTCAACATTTGCTTTGTAACGACGTGACCAGTTAGTTGGCTCTTCGGTATATGGCTGGCGTAATACATTAAATACTCGGTCTAATCCGGCGCTATCTACAACATCTCGAACACCAACTAAATCGATGTTCTCTGCCGGCACTCTTACCGTTAAATCACCTTGGGCTACCTTTAAAACTAGGTAGATCTTCTCTTCGCCCTTAATCGTACGTTTTTCAATTGCCTCGATCTGTGCTGCGCCATGATGGGGATAAACAACAGTTTCGCCGACTTTAAATGTCATAAGAGGAAAAGGCCTTTCGGTAGGGGCTAATAATACCAGCAATTTGCGACCCAATTCACCCCCATAATTTGGCCTTAATTTTCAAGAAATAACCACATATAGATAACCTTTGACCATGAGTTTTAAGAAAGTAATTGCAACTATTGCAATCGCTACCACAGTTACCGGATGTGCCTCAGGTCAAATGGCACAAACTCGTTTAATTAAGCAAGTAACAGATGGTGTTGAAGCACAAAGTGATGAAATTAGATTACGTAATGTTAAAGTAATTAAGAGTTCAACTGGTGAGGGCATTTTAATTGGCACATTAGTTAATTGGTCAGATAAAACCGATGCAATTACTTCAGTAAGTATCAATAACCTGCCTGCTATCTACACTGCAAAAACATCAGAGTTAATTAGAAATAAACCAATTACATTTGTTGGACAGGTAGCTAACGCCGATGCATTTATCGAAAACTTAGATAAGACTCCTGGTTATCGAGTTCCTGTTACCTTCACATTTGCGAGCGCTGCGCCAGTAACCCTAGATACATTGGTAGTAAATGGTGATGGCATCTATGAGAACTTAGAGCGTTATGGCAAAGCAGTAAGTGCAGTTGAAACTAACCCTTAACCTTCAAACTTATAACCTAATCCTCTAATTGTCTGGATATAGACTGGATTAGCTGGATCCTGTTCAATCTTTGCCCGTAATCTTTTAACATGAACATCTAAGGTCTTAGTATCGCCAAAGTAATCTGATCCCCACACTCGATCAATTAACTGAGCTCTAGTTAATACTCGTCCTGAATTTCTTATTAAAAACTCTAATAACTCAAACTCCTTTAGCGGCAGTGCAACAGATATATTATTAATATCTACCTGATGGCGCTCAACATCAATTCTTACTGGGCCAGCAATTAATACCGAATCTGCTAACGGTGCGACCTCACTTTGTCTTCTAAGCACGGCCCTAATTCTGGCTACTAACTCTGCTTTTGAGTATGGCTTTGTAACATAATCATCAGCGCCTAGCTCTAATCCAACAACCTTGTCTACCTCAGTATCTTTTGCAGTTAGCATAATTATTGGCACATTAGATCTAGATCTAAGTTGTTTACAAACTTCAGTACCAGATAAGCCAGGTAACATTAAATCTAGTAAAACTAAATCAGCACCAACTCGATCAAAAGTGGCAATTGCACCATCGCCAGTATCGGCAACAACTACTTCAAATCCCTCTTTGCCTAAAACATAGGCAAGTGCTTCAGAGAATGAGGCCTCATCTTCTACTACCAATATCTTGGTCACTTAATACTCCTCATTTCATACTCTCACTGATCTCTTTGTTAGCAAGTGGAAAGCGAATGGTAAATGTTGACCCAGCATTTTCTACCGACCATAACGAAACATCACCACCATGGTTATTTGCAATATGTTTAACAATTGATAACCCAAGTCCAGTTCCGCCAGTTAATCGGGAGCGAGCTGGATCTACTCGATAAAATCTTTCAAAAATACGCTCTAGATCTTTTTCTGGAATACCAATTCCTTGATCAGAGACTGCAATCTCAGCAATCTGATCATTAACCTTTAAGGTAACAGTAACTCTAGTGTTATCTGGACTGTAATTAATTGCATTTTCAATTAAATTGTTAATCGCCATACCAACTTGACTACGATCTCCCAAAATTTGGGCTTCATCTAATGCTTCAAAAAATATTGTTATCTTGCGCCGTTCAGCATTTAATCTCGATTGATCAATCGCTTCCGTAATTACCTCTGAAACAGTTATTAACTTTCCATTTTTAAGTGGATCATCATCTTGTAATCTGGATAGATTAATAATCTCCTGCACTAATTCCGATAATCGCTTACTTTCTGCCTGCATACGAGAGGCAAATTTTGAGATCGCTTGTGGATCATTACTGGCATCTAACACCGCCTCACTTAAGATTGAAAGTGCGCCAATAGGTGTTTTTAACTCATGCGAAATATTTGCCACAAAATCTCTGCGAATTGAATCTAGTCTGCGCATCTCGCTATCATCAAAGATTAAAACTGCAATTAATCCAGCATCTCCCATTGAAGTAACTCGGACCAATAGATCATGGGTGCCACCACCTATTGGACCGCGCGGTAGTTCCATAGTGGCATCTTGTTGAATACCTGATCGTCTAACCGCCCTTACTAAAGTATTTAACTCTTTATTTTGAATCCGCTCATCTTTTATTAAGTTAAAGGGATTAATGCCATTTGAGTAGTAAATTACTTTATCGCCAGGTGCTACCACTATGGACTCAGCATCAATTGCCCGGAGTAGATCAAAACTTTGTGTAGATAAATCTGATTCAATTTTAAGGTTTGCAGTATTGGCCGCTTGCTTTTCTTTAAATCGCCAGATCACCCCCTAATCGTATGAGTATGGGGCGCTTTTAGTTAACCAAAAGTTGGTTCTGCCGCCATCTATCCCGGCTTTTAACCAATTATTAAAGACCTGTTCACTCGCCTCCCCGCACAGACTCTGATTTGCCATTACCTTTAGCCAATGCGTGAGCAATTTCAAGAGGAGTTAGATGGCGTAAGTGCCACCCTGGTCCAGATGTCAGGGCTAGTTAAGATTGCCATGGAAAATGCCACCACAGCTCTACTAACTGCGGATTTAAAATTAGCTGAAAAAGTAATTGCTGAAGATTTAATTATTGATGAAATGCAACATGAGTTAGATGCTAGAACTATTAATTTAATTGCTCGACAAGGACCAGTTGCATCAGATTTAAGAGTCTTAGTTACCTCACTTCGAATGAGCGCTGATTTAGAACGAATGGGAGATTTAGCCCACCATATTTCAAAATCTGCTCGGATGCGCTATCCAGCAACTGCTGTGCCACCAGAGCTGGCATTAACAATTGAGGATATGGGACGTGTATGTGTGAAGATAATTGAAAAGGTAGCGCTGGTTCTAGAAAAGCGTGATGCTGAAAAAGCGTTAGAGGTTGAAAAAGATGATGATGAGATTGATAACTTACATAGAAAAATTATTCAAACCTTGCTTGATCCAAAGTGGAATCATGGAATAGAAACAGCAATTGATATGACCTTACTTGCTAGATATTACGAGCGGTGCGCAGACCATGCGGTATCCATCGCTAGAAGAGTATATTTCTTAGTTACTGGCACCTATAAAACAGATTCAAATTAGATAATTTAATTAACTCTTTTTACCTTGGTTTGCAACCGCTTCAATTGCAGCTTTGGCGGCAACTGGATCTAAGTACCTACCACCTTTAGTAATTGGTTTAAAGTTCTCATCTAACTCATAAAGTAGTGGTATTCCAGTTGGGATATTAACTGCTGCAATATCAACATCAGAAATATCATCTAAGTACTTAACTATTGCTCGAATTGAGTTCCCATGAGCGGTAACTAAAACATTACGATTTGTTTTTAAATCATTATAAATATCACCGGTTAAATATGGTAATACTCTAGTAATTACATCCTTTAAGCACTCAGTCTTTGGTAGCTCATCTTTTAGATTGGCGTACTTAGGATCATTTGTTTGGGAGTATTGATCATTATCTGCAATCTCAGGTGGTGGGGTATCAAATGATCTGCGCCAAAGTGCAAATTGTTCTGCGCCATATGTTGCTAGCGTTTGCGCCTTATCTTTTCCTTGCAATGCCCCGTAGTGACGCTCATTTAATCGCCAGCTGCGCTTAGTTGGAATGCCAGTAACTCCAGCATTTTCTAATGCAATATCTGCTGTGTCCATCGCCCGCTTTAATAATGAGGTGTGTAATACATCTGGTAATAAATTAGCTTCCTTTAGTAATTGACCACCGCGTGCTGCCTCACCTCTGCCCTTATCTGATAACTCAACATCTACCCAACCAGTAAATAGATTTTTAGCATTCCACACACTCTCGCCATGGCGAAGTAGTATCAAGTGATAACTCATACTTACTAGTCTTTCACATAATTCATTATTTAATAACTCCTATGAAATCAAGTGCTCAAAAGCTTTTAAATTTGCTAAGGATTCACCACGAGATACTCGCCAAGCCCACTCACGTCTAATGGCAGAGGAAAAACCTAACTCAAGTAATGGGTTAAAGGATGAGTCGGCATACTGCAGTACTGCACCTAATATTCGATCTATCTCCTGCTCATTAACTGCATCTAAAGGTAATCTGCCCACCAAGTAAATATCACCCAATTCATTTAACGCAAAAGCAATTGAGTACATACCGGCATTTTTTCTTAGCAGATACTCATATACCTTCTGCTGGTTTTCATCTACCTTTCTAATTACAAAGGCGTTAATACTCAAAGAGTGATCACCAATTACCAATGCGCAATGGGTTTGCTGCTTAGCCTGCCCTGGCAGGGTAATTAGGTAAGTATTTTCATCCTTTTGGTCATAATCTAAATCATGTGATTGTAAAAAATCATCAATGATCGCACTTGGCTCAATCATTCTTAGGCTAAGTTCAATCTACTTAACTGCCCATTAACACTCTTTTTTGATAGTGCCCAGTCATAAACATCTAAAGTTTTTCTTGCGGTATTTTCCCAACCAAAGTGAGATGCATGCTCTACTGCGCCCATTGATAACAACAATCTGCGTTGTGGTTCAGCAATTAATCTAGAGATAACCGCAGACCAAGCCTTTGGATCATGGCCATCAACTAGAGAGCCTGAGATACCATCTGAAACAGCTGTTCTTAGCCCACCAATTGCAGTTGCAACTACTGGTGTGCCACAAGCTTGGGCTTCAAGGGCTACTAAACCAAATGATTCGCTATAGCTTGGCACGCAAACTAAATCACTTGCCCGATACCAATCTGCCAAACTTAAATGCGCAACTGGTTGAATAAAGTGCACTACATCATCTAATTTTAAAAACTTACTTAGTGCTTTTAAGTTATCCAATTCATTTACCCCACCACCAGATGCACCACCCATAATTACCACTGCAAGTTTGGCGCGAAGATGTGGTGTGTGCTCAACCATTTGGGCTGCTGCTCTAAGTAATACATCAGGACCTTTGTGTGGCTGAATTCTGCCGACAAATGTCAACATAATTGCATCAGGTGCAATATCCAATCGCTGCCTAGCATTAGCTTTACCATCAGCTGGGTTATAGGTGGTTAGATCAACACCGGGGGCAACCACAAAGACATTATCTGGACATGCACCGTAGAGTGAAACTAAGGATGCAGCTTCAGCATCGGTGTTAGCAATTAATCCAGTAGCAGCTTTAACCACCTGCTCCTCACCAATTGCTCTAATTTGTGGCTCTGGCTTTTCACCTTGTGCTAAATTTAAATTCTTAACCTTTGCTGTTGTGTGCATAGTGTGAATTAATGGAATAGATGTCTGCTCTGAGATCACCCAACCTAATTGGCCTGAGATCCAGTAATGAGAGTGCAACAATTGGTAGTAATGATTAGGTAATTGATTTTGGTGTTGCATAAATGCACTAGTAAGCGCACCTAATTGGCTAGGTAAATCCTCTTTAGATAAACCTTCAAATGGGCCAGCAACTAAATGTTTAACATTTACCCCATCTGCAATCTCAATTGACTCTGGCAGATTAGGTTTATTTGCTCTTGTAAATATATCTACCTCAAGACCTGCTGCTGCCATCTTTTTAGCGCTCTCAACCACATAAACATTCATGCCACCAGCATCACCAACACCTGCTTGATCAAGTGGGGAGGTGTGCACCATAAGGGTTGCAATCCGTGATTTTTTACCGCGCTTCATAAGGTAATTCTAACTTACAAAACAAAATTTAAATATTGGGTAAAACCTCACCAATTACGCTAGCACCACCATAAATCTTCACGCTCTCATCTGGGGTAGAAATACCCCACCTGCTAAATATCTCAGTAATTATTGGTGCAACTGGTCGCCAAGAGCCATCAATTATTTTTATTGCAATTACTCGACCATCAGCTAATGCGCATACTTCTATTCCTTCTGCGCCCTCCTTCATAAATAAACCAGAAATAGCGCGCATCATTCGAGTGGTTAATCGACCTTCCCCCGCTACCAACTCTGGATAAGTAGTACACGCCTTAACCACCTGCTGATGTTCTTTTTCAGTTGATGTAACTAACTTTGAAGTTGCCCTAGCAAGACCAAGTAAAGAAAATGCAAATAATGGTGCACCACAACCATCAAAGGTCGCCTTTGCCATCTTTTCACCACTTAATAACTCAATCTCTGCTCTGATGGCAATCTGTAGTGGGTGATCTTGCTCTAGGTAGGATTTTATATCCCAATTATTTTGCTTACAGGTAATTAACATTCCAGCATGCTTACCACTGCAATTTTGTGCTAACTGTGAACTGCCCTTATCACCCCAGGTAATTTTTTCTTTTTCACCCAATGGTTTATCTGGTGCATTTTGAAGTAAATCTAATGAGATATCTCTCTTAGCTAACATATTACTTACCAACTCAATGTGAGCAGCACTTCCGGAATGACTTGCACAAATAATTGCTAACTCTTCATCACTTACAGTAAGCCCTGCCTTTAACATCGCAGATGCCTGTAATGATTTGACGGCACTTCGTGGATAAATAATGCTGGTAGGGCTTCCTTTACTTAAGTAAGTACTTCCATCAGCATTTAACACAATTAAATGTCCAAGGTGGGCTGATTCAACAAGTCCTGCTCTAGTAACAGTAGCTAGTACCTCACCAGCAAAATCTGCGTTAATTTAACTTTGTCTTTCTAATGATGACCACATATATGCCTGCAGATCATGACCATCTTTACCAACATCTAAAGATGTGAAGAGTTGGCCTTCAACTAAACCATAAAGCCTAGATCCTGCATCAATTGCTTTTTTACTTGGTGATTCATAAGCCTTATCCATAGCAAGTTGAATCTTTGGTCCACGAACTAATCCCAGCCACCCCTCATTAGTACCAGAGTTATGTGAGAGCACAACCTCTAGTACTTCTTTATCTCGGATTCGCCAAAAGCCAACCTCGCTGTCATAAGGTTTAACAATCTCATTATCACTATCAATTACCCAGGTTCTAGAAAAATAATTTAAATGATCTTGTCCATCATGGTTAAAGGAAACCTCTTGGGCAAACTCAAAGCCAGAGATATTTGGATACTCACCCCGGCCCTTGCCCCGCCAAGTACCAACTAACCAAGCAAGTGGCATTAAATCTGGGTGCAAATTTTCTGGAATTGTAAATGCCATCTTCTTATCTCTTCCCACTCTTTATATCATCCATACTTTTCTTACTGCCAGTAATTCCTTTATAAATTAAGTAGATTGAAAAGCTAAGGGATGAAAGTATGAGCAAGATGGTAGTAAAGATCTCCATTAGATAAGCCTAACTCTTACCTGGTTAATAACTCCTCCATTGAAGCACTAACCCCATCTGCAACTAATACTGCATCGGATGGGGTATTGCGCTTAATTACTGCCAGTGCAATTGGGCCCAACTCATAGTGGCGGGCTAAGGTGCCGATATAACCAACCTCTTTTTCATTATGAAATAACTTTGCGCCATTTTCTGGCATTGCAACCATGGAACCATCCAGGTGAAGTAGGACTAGCTTTCTTGGCGGCTGACCTAAGTTAAATACCTTAGCCACCGTCTCTTGTCCGCGGTAGCAACCCTTTTGCATATGCACGGCATTATTTAAAAACCCTAACTCATTTGGAATAGATTTATGATCGACCTCAAATAATAATCTGGCTCTACCTTGCGCAACCCGAAGCGCCTCAAGTGCCCACATACCAACTTGAGTATGTGATTTATTAAATGCCTGCTTAGTCTGTTCTAACTCACCTCTTGGCACTAATGCATATGGTCCGCCAATTTTATCGCCAACACCAACTGCTCGTAACACTGCGTAATTATTAGATTGATCAGTAACCTCAACATCTAACATAAATTTCATCTTCTCTAAATACTCAATTAAGGGCGCAGCACGATTTGCCTCAGTGTGAATCCAGGTAATCTGGCCATCATCTACTAAAAATAATTGCTCAACAATATGTCCTTGAGCATCTAAAATTAAAGCATCTTTCCAAACACCTGCAGTTAAGTTTTCTAAATGTTGGGTGGTAAGTGCGTGTAGCCAGGTAAGGCGATCTTTGCCTGAGATAGATATAACTGCTCTATGGGAAAGATCTGCCCAAGCATTTGCAGCTACTAACTCTTTTTGCTCCTTATTTGGCTCACCAAAGTGCCAGATTGCACCTTTATCCGGACCTGATTCAACTAATACTGCGCTCATTATTATTTAATTACTTTCTGTTATCAGCAACAACAGCACACTTTGCGCATAAGCCATAGATAGCAAAGTGGGTAACATCAGTTTTAAAACCATAATCATCACTTAAAGTATTAACAAAATTAGCAGCTGCCTCAATTGGGGCATCCCCAATTTCACCACAATCAGAACAAACTAGATGTAGATGGGTTAACTCCTCAGCGGCGTGATAGGTAGCACCACCATGGCCTAAATGTGTATGTAGTACTAAACCAACATTTTCTAATGTCTCTAGATTTCGATAAACAGTTGAAAGATTAATTCCAGGATGAGTCGCCCTTACCTTTTCGGCAACCTCCTCCGGCGTTGCATGACCTAATGATCTAACTGCAGCCAGCACTAACTCACGTTGCGGCGTTAGCCGAAGACCTTTTTGATGTAACTCATGTTTGTTAGCCATTAGGGGATTAAGTCTAATGGCTACTTGAAATTTACTTAATTTAAGCCAGCTTTTTTAGAAAATCTGGCGCGAACTCTAACTAGCCTTAAATAAACCTGGCATCCAAGGCAAAAGCCAAAGGCAGCATTTAAAAAGGCAGCTCCGAGTGCAAAACTTGTAGCTACTAAAAACACCCCAGTGTTGCCGGTAACTCCACCTAGTAAGGCAACAAATGCAAAGAGTGCACCAATTAATTGGGCAAATCTAGGAGCAGCCTCACTCTCACTTGGAATGGGTCCAGAAAGGCGGGGTTGAATTAAGTTGCGATAGATAAAGCCATAGATTGATCTTCTAAGACCAAAGATTACAGCTGATAAAAAGACAGCGAATTGAAATCCAATTAAGTAATTAGATTCAGTAATTAAAGCTAGCGCTAGAACTGTAGTGGTAATGGCTGCCGAGTATCTTGGACCTCTGGCATCAATGAAAACTTGATCTTTAGAATTATTGGTAAGAGTTGACACTTTTCATTTCTCCTTTAAGTAGTTGGTTTGTTAATTAATTTTTTTATAACAATTAATTACTAAACCAACACATACAACCTTTTGCACGGGCGTAATCAATCACGCGGCGCTTTGTGAAAAACACTGGTTGTATGGAGAACATAATGACAGGATTTTATATTAGGAGTAAGAATACTTCCTGCAAGTATTTTGCAATACTTAGGGCACATCTACGCTTAAAGGGATGCAACCACCTTGATAAGTTGATCACGTTTAGGTGCCCCTGTTGCCCGAGCGATCTCAAAGCCTGCCTTATCTAAAAACAAAGTAGTGGGGGTAGATTTGATATCTACCTTTCTAACTAGATCTAAATTACTTTCAGCATCTATTTCTAGATACGCAATATCACTTTGATCCTTAACTACATCTTTGATTAACGCTTTTGCTGCCCGGCAGGCGGAGCAGAAGGTAGTTGAAAATTGCACAATCGTCGCCCGATCCCCATAACCACTTCCTAGCTCGGCAGGGGTTAAGCGCAAGCGCTTCTTGCGCTTAATTACGCCATTGCGTCTTTGGTAGTAAATACCAATACCGCTTGCTGACATGAGCACAAATACCAGTAGTAACAAAGATTTCATAAGTGTATTCTTAGCACTCTTATGGCAAAACTTCTAATGCTGACAAACTCTATGGGGG
>Ga0208787_1000881_pt1 | contig 13820 bp, 5 predicted proteins | sample Wag4_2014_7_11_FD_187362 | JGI IMG/M metagenome (GOLD analysis project Ga0208787, IMG submission 187362) | Fresh water microbial communities from Ohio, USA - Utica-2 Time Series HT 2014_7_11 (SPAdes) (version 2) | ecosystem: Environmental > Aquatic > Freshwater > Water tank | place: USA: Ohio... | reverse complement strand
TGCCACCGACTGGTCTTGGGCAACCCTGTTCGTGGATTTTGACAATGATGGATACAAGGATATTTTCATCAGCAACGGAATTGTGCGCCGGATGAATGACATTGACTACGCCAATTTTAGGCTGAACAGCGATGTCCGGTACAAGAGCGGAATGAATAACTTGGAAAACAAAGACCTTCAAGTGGTCGATTTGATGCCCAAAATCAAATTGCCGAATAAGTTTTTCCACAATAAGAGCGGTCAATTCCAATTTGAAGACTTGGAAACGCGCATCAAAGGGAGCATGCCGAGTTTTTCAAATGGTGCCATCTACGCGGATTTGGACAACGACGGCGACTTAGAATTAATCGTCAACAACCTAGAGGATGCGCCTTTTATCTACAAAAATCTTCAGACAGAGCAAAAAAAACCTGCTTCTGATTATCTGACTCTCCAGCTAAAAGGGAGCCCTTCCAATACCAAGGCAATCGGAAGTCGAGTGCTGGTCTATAAAAAACAAGAACGCATCAGCCAGGAGCATGTTAGTACCCGTGGTTACCAATCCTCTGCTGTGCTTCCACTCCATATCGGGATAGGTGATGGTACTCTGGTCGATTCCATATTACTCATCTGGCCCGATCAGAGCTATGAGGTCATTCGGCCTGCCTTCAACCAACCACAGCAGCTGGAATGGCGCTCGGGACTTCCCAAATTTGATTACAAGCGATTGCAAGCACCGACCTATGTCGAGTATCCATTTGTAGATGCCACCCAGTCCTTGGGCTTAGACTTTGTCCATGTAGAAAACCCCTTCGTTGAGTTTGACCGGGAACGACTGATACCACACATGACCTCCACAGAAGGGCCCGCTCTAGCCGTGGGGGATGCGAATGGTGATGGATTGGACGATGTTTTTTTTGGTGGCGCCAAGCGCGTACCTAGTGCACTTTATATTCAAGGAGCCAATGGTACCTTTACCTTACAAACACCTGCTGTGCTCTTACAAGACAGTCTTTTTGAGGATGTTGATGCGAAATGGGTCGATTTAGACAACGACAACGACTTGGACTTGGTGGTGGCTGCAGGTGGTAATGAGTATAGAGGCAAAGAAGAAGCCCTCCGGCAACGTGCTTATCTGAATGATGGAAACGGACAATTTCAGCGGATATTTTTTCCGGAGGTGTACATGACTGCAGCCTGTGTCGTTCCAATTGATTATAACCAAGATGGCCTGACAGATTTGTTTTTTGGAGCACGGGCGGTACCGTGGAATTACGGAATAACTCCAGAATCCGTGTTGTTAAAAAATAAAGGAAACGGACAGTTTGAAGTCGTGACGGACCAAGCCGGTTCGGAGCTGAAGCAGGCAGGATTGATTAAGCAAGGCGTAGCGGCAGACATAGATGGAGATGGGGATGACGATCTCCTTCTTGCCATCGAATGGGAGCCGATCACCTTTTACCTGAACGAAGGCGGCACGTTCAAGAAAAAGTCGCTGGACAACAAGACTGGCTGGTGGAATTTCGTGCTGCCCTATGATTTTGATGGGGACGGAGACCTTGACCTGCTGGCGGGAAATTTAGGTCAAAATGCCAAGTTTAAACCCACTGAAAAGGAGCCACTTAGCATGTATGTAGCGGATTTTGATCAAAATGGGCAGATAGAACAGCTTCTAACCTACTTTGTAAAGGGGAAAGAAATTCCATTCGCCAATCATGCAGAGATTACGAAGCAACTGCCTATGGTGAAAAAGAACTTCTTACATGCCAAAGACTTCGCAAAAGCCAAACCGGCGGACTTAGTTGGCAAAGAGCAATTATCGAAAGCTGTAAAAAGGCAAGTCAACACCCTTCAGAGTATGTATTTTGAAAATACCGGAATGGGACTAGAGTTTCAGGCCATTCCATTGCCCGCCGAGCTGCAATTTTCCACCTTGAATGCCGCTTGTATTTCCGATATTAATGGAGATGGAAAGGTAGAAGTGGTGCTTGGTGGTAATTATTTCGAGAGCACCATTGAGATGGGTCGATACGATGCGAATTACGGGAATGTTCTGCAAATAAGCTCAAACGGAAAAATGGAAGTTTTTCCATTGGGCAACATGAACTTGACAGGGCAAGTTAGACGAATTAAAGAAGTCCGTTGTAACGGAAAAAAATACTATATTTTTGCAAAAAATGACGCCCCAGCACAAGTTTTGGGGATTCAAGATTAATCCACGTACAAAAAAATCGATTATGCGATTTCTAACGCTGCTTTTTTGGGCTTTTGCTCAAACCCTTCTGGCTCAAACCTACACCATGAATGGCACCCCGATTACTGATTGCTCTGGTTCTTTTTTTGACCCAGGGGGGCCGTCTGGTAATTATGGGAATAACCAAAATTTCACTACCACCATTTGCTCCGATGGTAGCAGCGGGACGCATATTCGATTGGATTTTTCTGGGGTTGCCTTAGCGAATGGGGATGATTTGTGTATCTATGATGGCAACAGTACTGCAGCACCTTTATTAGTGTGTGCGAGTGAATATCCGGCTGGCTCCCCCTTCGTGGTACAAGCTACAGCAGCGAATCCAGGGGGTTGTCTCACTGTTCAGTTTATTTCTAACGCCACTGGAACCGCTGCTGGTTGGTCGGCCTCCATAAGCTGCGTTGCCTCCTGCCAGCAGCTCATTGCGGAGCTGGTGAACACCCTCCCCGCCATGGTTCCAGCAGATACTGGTTGGATTGATATATGTCCGGGTAAAAATGTGACCTTTTTTGGTAGAGGAGTATATCCTCAAAATGGATTTGCCTACCAGCAATCCGACTTCACTACGGAGTTTGAATGGAGCTTTGGAGATGGAGGCATTGCCTATGGCCCTACTGTATCACATACTTTTGAAGAGCCGGGAGGGTACTATGTTCAACTCTTTTTAAAAGACACTTTAGGATGTAAAAGTAGCAATTTATTGAGTCAACGGGTACGCGTATCTCCAAAGCCCAGTTTTGCATTGGCCAATGCCTTTGAAACTACCATCTGTGCTGGGGATACCATCCAACTTTCTGCCATCGTGAGTGATTCAGCAGGGACCAACAACTTGCTCGTGACTGGGGGTATCAGTGGATTTTCGATTGATGGAACCCGGTCAGACTCCCTCGCATTACCGGACGGAACGGGTATTCCGTATGAAACCAGCCTAGTATTCACGGAGTTTTCACCCGGTCAGACCCTTACCAATATTGATGATTTGGATGGAATTTGTGTGAATATGGAGCACTCTTGGATGCGGGATCTTGAAATTCAAATTACCTGTCCCAATGGAACGAGTGTAATTTTACACAACCACCCAGGTCCCATCGGTTCACAGGTTTTTTTAGGAATTCCTAATGATAATGATAATTTTAATCCTATTCCAGGCAGTGGCTATGATTATTGTTGGACACCGGAAGCCACGAATGCCAACTGGATTCAGTATGCCAACACGGTATTGGGTGGATCTGGCACCCTACCTGCGGGAGATTATCAAAGTTTTCAACCCCTTACCAACCTACTTGGTTGTCCGCTGAACGGCGAATGGACCCTTACCGTCACCGACTTATGGGCTATTGATAATGGGTATATTTTTAGTTGGGGAATTGACTTCAATGACCAGCTTTATCCGAATGTAGAGCAATTTGAGCAAACCTTTGTTAGCTGGCAGTGGCAGAACCATCCAACCATTTTTCAGAATTTTCAGGATTCCATTTTGGCATCGCCTGTAAATGCCGGGACGGCCTCCTATGTTTTTGCAGTTACAGATGGTTTTGGATGTGTTTGGGACACCGCTCTTCAGGTCACCGTGCTTCCTTTTACGCATCCAGACTGCCACCGGTGTATTGACAATTTTCCGAGTTTGGCGGACACCAGTGTTTGTGCCGGTACAGCTGTTCAGTTGGATGCAGGCCTTGCCAATGGCGATAACCAAGAGGTTGGATTTGAAGCTGCTCCGGGCTACAAAATTGGAGCTGCCAATCACCCACATAACAACCCTTATTTATCTCCTATTCAGGTCAGTAGTTTAGGATATTCTATATTGAACAACCCAATTACCCAGATAAAATCTGTCTGCGTAGACCTTGAAACGGATTTTGATGCGGATATTTATTTGTTTTTAAGATCACCTGACAATAAAATTTTGGAACTCAGCACCGCAAATGGCGGCGGCGGCGACAACTATAAAATCACCTGTTTTACCCCGACAGCCACGCAAGCGATTACCGCAGGAACGCCTCCTTTTAACGGTAATTTCTTGCCAGAGGGCGCTTGGTCTTCCTTGAATGGGGCACAAGTCAACGGTGACTGGAAACTAGCTGTCTCTGATGGCTTTGGCCTTAACAAATTTGGTAAACTAAACTGGTGGAGCATCGTTTTCAATACCAGCAATGAAGTAACCTACACTTGGACCCCAGCAACAGGGCTTTCTTGTGCCGATTGTCCCAATCCGATTGCTACCCCAAGCACTACGACCACCTACACACTTCAGGCTGTTGACGATTTCAACTGCCAACATTTCGATACGGTGTCCGTACAAGTGCAGGCCTTTTTCCCAGCCCCTACCGACTTACAAGTGGTGGATATGAGCAACGGGACTATGACCTGGCAGTGGACTCCAGTAGCGGGTGTAACCGCCTATGAGGTAAATATCAACCAAACGGGATGGAGCCTGTTTAACGGAACTACCTACACGATTACCGGTCTTTCGGTTGGTGATTCAATTCACTTTCAAGTACGGGCTGTTGGTGGTGGTCCTGACTGTCCACCAGTAGAAAGTGTAGCCAGTGCCTTGTATTTTGATTGCACCTTAGAATTATTATTAACTGGCACGATACCTGTCACTTGTTTTGGGGCGCAAAATGGAGGAATTACAGTGAGTACGAGTGGAGCGCAAGGAGCGGTGTCCTATTTCCCATCTACTGCGCCTTCTACCCCTTACCCATCTGGAGATTTATCAATTTTCCCAGCTGGCTCCCATTTTCTAATTGCGCAGGATCAAGCGGGATGCAGGGATACCCTGTATTTTACCATAACCCAACCGGCCGGCCTTCAAATCACAACCACCTCCACCCTTGTTTCTTGTTCTGGTGGAACCAATGGAACAGCCTCTGCGGTAGTAAATGGTGGCACAGGTAACTTACAATACACTTGGCAAAATATCACAGGTGGTCCCCTTTTAAGTGGTGCTACCATCGGCGGCTTATCTGCCAGCACCTATTTCCTTACTGTAACCGATCAAGCCGGATGTACGGCTACCGGCAGTCAGGTAGTTGGAGCAAATCCTCCTTTTGTGTTTTCTAGCAGCCAAGATTCTGTAAGCTGCTTTGGCGGAAACGATGGAAAAGCGACGGTCCAAGTGACCGGAGGCGCTGGCACCTATTCCTATTCCTGGTCCAATGGAGATACAGGAACTACCGCCGAACCACTGCCCGCTGGTTTACATAGTGTCACCGTTACAGATCAACTCGGATGTTTGGCTACTACCATCATTCAAGTACTACAACCCAGCAAGTTGGTTATTGATAGTTTGGTAGCAGTGGCCGTTCGATGCTTTGGCGACACTAATGGAAGTGCACGCGCTTACCTCCGTGGAGGCGTCGGCCCCTACACCTATCAGTGGACGGGAACTTCTCAAACTACTCCCCTGATCCAACCGCTAGTGGCAGGCACTTATTTCTTAACAGCCACAGACTATAATGGATGTACCGTGACGGGAGAGGCTACCGTAACATCCCCTACCGCCTTAACATTTGGAATCATCAGCACAGCGGCAGAGCGCTGTGTCAATGCCTGTGATGGCACAGCCACCTTGGGTGCCTTAGGCGGTACGCTCCCCTACTCCATCAACTGGAATACCCCTGGTGTTCCGAATGATGTATTGACCAATGCAAGCCTTTGTCCAGGTACCTACAACGTCCAATTGACAGATAACCGAAATTGTACAGCTTCTGCCTCCTTTTCTATAGGAGCGGCTGTTCCAATTAACTTGAGCATCACTGGGCAAAATCCAAGCTGTCCGGGGTCGGGTAATGGAACCATGACGGCCCTAGCCTCCGGAGGTGCTGGAAACTATAGTTATACGTGGAGCAATGGTATAACAGGAAGTCAATTATTTGGTGTGGATTGCATTCCTTACTCAGTAACGGTAACGGATGGTAATGGCTGCACGGCCAGTCGCACGCAATCACTTATTTGTCCGGATGCGGTCACTATCGCATCCATTTCAGCTACGGCTGTACTTTGTTTCGGACAAAACAATGGAACTGCCACCGTTCAGGCTGTAGGAGGAACGCCCCCCTACACCTATTTATGGAATGATCCGGGGTCGCAAGTAACTCCCTTTGCTACCGGATTGGCGGCACAAGTTTACTCTGTTAAAGTTTCGGATGTGAACGGTTGTACCGCCCTCGGGATGGTAGAGGTAGAGAGCCCAACCGCTTTGGATGTTACGCTCGACGCCTTGGCAGTAACTTGTTTTGGAGGAATCAACGGCGCTGCTGTCGCTGTTGTTCAGGGAGGAACCCCAGTTTACGCGTATAGCTGGAGCAGCGGTAGCACCACCGCCACCACAACTGGACTTACTGCAGGCAGTTATACCCTTACGGTAAGCGACCAAAATGGTTGTAGTCTCATTAACAGCATAGAAGTGCCTCAGCCAAATGCCGCGGTAAATGTTCAAACAACACAGTCCTTAATTGCTTGTTTCGGAACCAATTCCAGTCGAGCGTTGGCCACCGCTACAGGAGGAAATGGAGCTCCCTACAGTTATCAATGGAGCAATGGCGCCAGCGGTCCCGAGGCTAGCAACCTAGCTCCGGGACTCTATTTTGTGACAGCTACCGATGTATTTGCTTGCCAGGCAGTGATGAGTATTACGATCGTCCAGCACGATAGTATCACAGCCAATATTGGTACCATACCGCCTGTTTGTTTTAACACGAGCAATGGCCAGGCATTTGTAAACAACGTGCAAGGAGGTGCTGGATCCGGCGATTTGAATAATTATAACTACCAGTGGGGAGGGCAACCCAATGCACCAGCCAATGTGTATTGGGGAACCATTCAAGGCAACCAGCCTTTTAGCTTGGTGGTTTCTGACCAGCAAGGCTGCTCGCAGACCTATCAGTTTTTATTGCCAAGCCCACCCGCAATTACTCCTACGTTCCAAGTGCAACCTGTACGATGTTATGGCGAGAGCAATGGAGCTATACAACTATTGGGCCATACAGGAGCCAACCCTATCCTCAGCTATGTTTGGAATACAGGTGCGGCTGGAACATCGATCAGTGATCTCCCAACAGGTACTTATAGCCTCACGTTGACAGATGATAAAGGATGTACAGGGGTGGGTACCACACTTGTGAGTCAGCCTGATGTACTCTCCGTTACACTGCTTCGAAAAGAACTAACCTGCGCAGGGGATACCAACGCCAGCATTGAGGCAGTCCCTAATGGGGGCACCCCCAGCTATACCTTTCTTTGGAACAACAGTCGGTTTGAACCGGTGATCAGCCAATTAGGAGCAGGGGTTTATACCTTAACCCTTACGGATGCCAACGGGTGTTCCCTCCTTGATTCCACCGAACTTATTTCCCCACCAACTACCCAATTTGAGCTATCTATTGATCCTACAAGCTGCTTTGGCACCTCCGATGGGCGCATAGAAATCACCAACCTGGTTGGAAATGGGCCCTATCAATTTTCAATTGGAACTAGCAACTACAACGGTTCCCCTGTATTCCTGGCCGTTCCACCTGGCACCTTTCTACTGCGTGTAAAGGATGCCAATGGTTGCACCACCCTTGATACTGCAATCGTGGATCAACCCGCCCCCCTTGACGTGCAGATCTGGGCCAATCAGACCCAAGTGATGTATGGAGATAGTATTGAATTGCAGGTAAACCATACCGGGGGCGTGGGGGATATTCAATACAAGTGGCGTTCTGATATTCTTGAGACCATTCACTGCCTGCCTGCCAGCAATTGCGCTTACGCTGGGCTTGTTCCTCAGATAGATAACGTTTTGTATGTGGAAGGCGTGGATGAAAATGGTTGCACGGGGTCTGATCTGATCCGAATTAAAGTGGACAAACCTCGGGAAGTCTACGTGCCCACCGGTTTTACACCCGATGGGAATGGAAGCAATGATTTATTGAATGTATTTGGGAAAAGCGAGCAAGTCAAACAAATTCTAGCCTTCAGGGTCTACGACCGCTGGGGGGAACTAGTATACCAAGACGCTAATTTTGCCGTGAACCTGACCAACCGTGGCTGGGATGGCCAATTCCGTGGACAAGATTGCGTTCCTGGTGTCTTTGTTTGGACGTTGGAGGTGGAGTATACAGATGGCGCTATTCTTTCTTTTTACGGAGAAACAACTCTTATTCGGTAGCAATTGACAGCTATCACTGAAAAAAAATGGCGAAACATATTTTAGGAAATAAGGATGCTAATTACTTAGAAGGCCCGAAAAGTCGTTCTTACGAACTATTAACCGCTTTTCGGGTCTTCAAGGAGTTTTTGATAGGATTTCGCGGGTTGCATTTTATTGGGCCTTGTATCACTGTTTTTGGGTCCGCCCGATTCACGGAGGGCCACCCCTATTATGAACTGGCTAGAAAAGTCAGCTTTCGGTTGAGTAATGAGCTAGGCCTGACTATTTTGACAGGGGGTGGACCCGGTATTATGGAGGCAGCGAACCGAGGGGCAAGGGAGGCCGGTGGAAGCTCGATTGGTTGTAATATTAAGCTGCCTTTTGAGCAAAAAGAAAACCCTTATCTGGACAAGTTTGTGACCATGAACTACTTTTTTGTCCGAAAGGTACTTCTCGTAAAATATTCCTATGCCTTTGTGATTCTTCCGGGCGGCTTTGGTACCATGGACGAGCTTTACGAAACCTTAACCTTGGTCCAAACACAGAAAATTGAAGATTTCCCAATCGTGATTATGGGAATGGAATATTACGACCAAATGCAATCGTTTATCAACTCAATGGTCGCTCAGGGTACCATCTCCGAAAAAGACCTACATCTAGTCAAGTATACTGATGATCCGGAGGAGGCCGTCGCTCATATCCGTCAGTACATTTCTACTAATTATAAAGCGGTGACGCGCCACCGGCCACTGTGGTGGCTGTTGGAGAAAGCATGATCTGGGGCTAGTAAAAAATTCTCTTATCCGTTTAGAGCACCCCAGTTTTATTTAGGTTTTTGCACAAGAGGATCCATAGCCCGGATTCCCGATAGGGCCGCCGACAGCTAGCTGGTCAATGTAACCATTTGGGATAGGTCGAGCAAGAATTTGGCTAAAACTCGCCTAATTCTTTCTTTTTATGGAAAAAATGGATGGAGGTGAGGAACAATCTTCATAATGTTGGATGAGATTTTGCCACACAATCCCAAAAGCGAATCGAAATAACGCATGAGTCATAATCAATTCCGCTACGGATATTACAACCTTATTATTTGTTTTTTCTTAGAATCTGGATAAATAGGGATGGTTAAGAATATAAAAATAACTCTATTAGGTTGGTTTTGAGGCGTTATGTTCATTAGAAACTACCACCGGATGTTGAAGGTTAGTAAAATAAGCTATTACTATCAAGGTTACTACCCAAGTAAGTGAAAAAGCTGCAGTGGAGCCCCAGCTAAACCAAATCAACCCAGTCAGTGAACTCGCCAACATCGTACAAATACTTTGCAACCCTGCAAAAGTCCCAATTGCAGTTGCGATCTTTTCGCGGGTTGTGATGGTAGAAATCCAGGCCTTAGAAATTCCCTCCGTTGCTGCAGCGTACATACCGTACAAGAAAAATAGAACAAAAAAGTGAAAAGGATCTGTACTAATAGTCATTCCGGCATAGACTACCACAAACAACAAGAGTCCTCCAATATATACTTTTTTTAGCCCAATCTTATCTGCCAATACCCCAAATGGAAGGGCAAATAATGCATAGGTCAAATTGTAAAAAATATAAATACCCACTACGGTGGCATCTGATAAGCCTGCCTCTTTTGCCATTAGTAATAAAAACACATCTGAGCTGTTAAAGAGAGTAAAAACCAGAAGTCCAATTACTACTTTTCGGTAGATAATAGGACTTTCTCTCCAGTACGAAAGTGGCGATAAAAAAGAGGGGGATCTCGATGCACGCCAAGTCTTATTACGGGACTCTTTTAAAATAAAAGAAGCTAGAACAGCTAGTAAACCGGGGAAAAGTGCAAAATAAAAAAGCCTTTTATAATCATTTGGATAGAAATGTAAGTAAACTAATGCTAGAAGGGGACCAAGAACAGCCCCTAACGTATCCATGGATCGGTGAAACCCAAAAACCTTACCTTGAGTTTGGGGGGTAGCCTCCTCAGATAATAAGGCATCCCGTGCTCCCGTCCTAAGACCCTTTCCAAACCGATCAATGGTTCGGGCGAAAAAAATCCAAATTGGATAGCCAAAAACAGCAATCATTGGCTTTGATATGGCACTTAATAAGTAACCAAGTTGAACAAACGGAACCCGTTTACCGGAAGCGTCGGATAATTTACCAAAATATGCTTTACTAAGTCCAGCGGTCGCCTCGGCGAAACCCTCCAGCACCCCAATCAAAAGCACAGAAAAACCAATTGATTGCAAATAAATGGGTAGGACTGGATAAAGCATTTCACTCGCAATGTCTGTCAACAAGCTTACCACTGATAATACCCAGACTACCTTAGTAATAGACTTAAACATAATTTTTCCAAGTTGTCCTGCTGTTGGCGATAGAGCCATGCTACTAAGTGGTGTTCTTCCAAACACCATAGTTTTATTTGATCAGGTCATTTTACATGCATGGTGTGATTGGGAAACGGAGGAAAACGCAACTCCCAGCATCCTATGAACCGTTTGGTCGTGGATACCTTTGAGGGTCTTCTAAATTGGGACCATTTCCCTATTGCATGGTTTTCCGTATCGACAACGCCTCCAATTCCTTTTTTTGCGCTGAGGTCAGTTCCCACTGCGCATCAAAGTAGGAATTAAACAAAACACGCTCCTTCGAAAACACCACCAAATCCTTAAAAAGCTTTGATTTTAGTAAAAAAGGAGGGGTGGTATATCTGGAAAGTCCCGAAATAAAAACACCTTCTGGCTCTGGAGCATCCATCAACGAGAGTCCTGAATTAACTAGTATATAATGGTCTCTGTGGGGAAAAACATACGCGAGTCCTAGATCCGATTGCGCTGAAGCTAGGTCAAAAGGCGCCAGTTGGGCAATTACGGAGTTGGTTTGTGCATTGCCAAGTAAAATAAGGTTGGAGCTTGCATAGTCGCTTTCCCGAAGATCTTGATCCCGCAATACCCTTGGGAATGCCATAATGCGCCCTAAAAATTCACCTCGGTAAAAGGACCAGTCGGCTGCTTTCTGCGCGGCAAGCATGCGTTGTTCAAGTGTGGCTGCATCGGGATTATCCGCTGTTCCGTAGACATAGATATGCCTGCTGGAAAGAGCATCAAAAAGTGGGCCTTCCTGATGTGCCTTTTTCTTTAAAACGGAAGCTGTCTCTGCCACAGAGGAGGCAATCACCCAACCTCTCTCCGTCCGTTTGAATGAAAGGCTGCCATTGCTTCGCTCAGTGAATGCATACCCATCGATTGCTAATTCAATCGGCTTTTTGGCATTAAAATTTGGGTGCCCATGGAGTTGTAACTGAAGATGTGTGACCGACTTCGTTGAAATGGAAAGCTTATTTTTATCGAAAAAAACGGCTTCCACCTTGGCCAATTCACCTGGCTCCTTGGCGTGTATTTCGAGCCAAAAAGCCTTACCGTGGCGAAGTGCAGCCGTTGAGAAGACGACTTTATTGGGAAAAGGATTCCGTTGGTGCTTTGCAAACCAGTCAAAAACACGTCCATTCTCATAGGCTTGTACCCAGCTATCGTGCAAAACACCTGGATATTCCTCGTATTCTACAGTTGCTCCCGATCCCGTCAGACGCTTCACCCATGCGCGAACGGAATCTGCTTTAACCACTGGATCTGTTTCACCTTGACAAATTCGAATGGGCATCGAGAAGGCATTCCCAGCCAGTGCAGCGCTTCCTTCTGGAGCGGCTGGGCAGACTGGTGCGATCGCCGCCCAAAGATCGGGTTTGCTTAACCCAAGCCAGAGGGTGCCACCGCCTCCCATACTAAGTCCCGTCAGGTACATTCGATTGGTATCGATAGTGAACCGTTTACGGACGTCTTCCAGCATTTCCAGCACATCTTTTTCGGCAATGCCTTGGTACCCCATGGTGCCCCTCGCGAAGGGTGTAACCACTATATAGGGCACGTCTTTCCAATTGGGGAAATATCGACTTGCTTCTACATCTGTTTCTCCATTCTGATTGCTCTTACCAAATACCCTCCTCATAGCCAATCGATGATTGGAACCTGCTCCATGAAGCATCACGACCAATGGGTACGCTTTGGAGGCCTTAAAATTGGGAGGTAAGTACAATCCATACGGCTGTTCTGAATCATCCACCGAGGAGTGAAAACTCACGACTTGTGGACCTGAGGGATACGTTTGTCCCTGAAGAAACATAGAAAATAGGCTTATCAGCAACGCTGTAAGCAGTATCCGAGAATAGATCATAAACTAGAAGCTAATGGATGAAAGGCAGTTGAAAGACGCAAAAAACCGCTGCAAGCCACTGGCTGTAGTATTAGTCTTGGCCTTCCCCGATGGAATCATAGACCACTACCCGTTGCCACAAGTGCTTGCAAGTATCCACAAATTCCAAGTGAATCGGATGCGTCTGGTACACGTCCTGATCGACCCCGTTCTTAAAAAAACATAGCAACGAGAAGTCGTAGGAAGAGTCAATAACCTCCCGACGCGTTGGAGCGGCTGTTCCGATGTGGGAAAACGTGATCACCGGAATCGCCCGGAGTTTTTCCAAGCCTGCTCGAAGTGCAGCTCGGTCTGCAGCACTATTCGGATCTTTTAACCAAAAATAAACCTGGTGGACAAAAACCTCTTTTTTTGTACTCATAGTAAAAGGGAATGGTAAGCTTGCGCCAGCAACGACTATGGCGCTTTGTTGAACAAATTTTCGGCGTGAAACGGGTGTCATTTTAAACAATCGAGAAGGTTTTAAACGGAACTCCGGCAGCAGCCACCGCGGCCTCTACCCTATCTTGGTGGGTGTCTGTGATAAAGACTTGCCCTACCTTTCGTTCCAGCAACAAACCTACTAATTGTTGTACACGTTGTGCATCTAATTTATCAAAAATATCATCTAAAAGTAAAATGGGAGATTTTCCACCGGCCTCCCGGAGGTACTCATATTGCGCCAGACGCATCGCCAATAAGTAGGACTTCATCTGACCTTGAGAGGCGTATTTTTTTAACGGCAAACCATCCAACAGCAATTGAAGGTCGTCTCGATGCGGGCCAAAGGTACTCCGCTCCATGGCCCGATCACGGTCCAAATGGCTAGCCAATGCCGCTTCATAGATACCATCTTCTGGCCAATCGGTGTCCAGGTGAACAGCAGCTACTTCTCGGTGACCAGAAATGGCGGCATAAAAATTGGATAGCAGAGGACTTATTTCGGCTACCATCTCCAGCCGAGCACGGTGCAGAAAGGTGGCATGGCTTGGTAATTGCTGGTCAATCGCTTCCAAAAGGAGTGGTTCAAACCGTCTTTTCTCTGCAAACGACTTCAACAATGCGTTCCGCTGTTTTAGAAGGTTGTTGTAAACGACAAGATGCTGAAGGTAGGGAATACTAAGCTGGGACAAGGTAGCATCTAGGTACTTTCTGCGCTCCTCGCTACCCTCTTGAACCAAGGAAACATCATCC
>Ga0208787_1000879_pt1 | contig 13851 bp, 12 predicted proteins | sample Wag4_2014_7_11_FD_187362 | JGI IMG/M metagenome (GOLD analysis project Ga0208787, IMG submission 187362) | Fresh water microbial communities from Ohio, USA - Utica-2 Time Series HT 2014_7_11 (SPAdes) (version 2) | ecosystem: Environmental > Aquatic > Freshwater > Water tank | place: USA: Ohio... | reverse complement strand
CTACTAATTCCACATCTTTTACAACTTGGAGTAATTTCAAAGAAGATTTTCTACCGGATTGTCTTGAACCTAGAACGTTTCCTTCTCTTCTAATTTCTAAATCAAGTTGAGCTAATTCAAAACCATCAGTAGTTGATGCCACTGCTGCAAGTCTTTCCCTTGCAGGAGAATCTTCAGGAGATTCAGTAACAAATAAACAAATTCCAGGATCTTTGCCTCGACCAATTCGACCACGTAACTGATGCAATTGGCTAACCCCAAATCGATCAGCATCAAGAATGATCATCATCGTGGCATTTGGTACGTCAACACCAACTTCAATGACAGTTGTGGAAACTAAAACATCAATGCCATCTTTAGCACTTGGTCCTGCATTAAATCGGCGCATGATGTCATCTTTTTCTTCACTTGACATTCGTCCATGTAAAACGCCAACTCTGACATCTTTTAATGGCCCACCAGAAAGCATTGGTGCAACTTCTAACACAGCAAGTGGTGGACGTTTCTCTTCTTCTGTTTCTAAATCTGTGTCATCTTCTGCAGCTGCACCACCAATGCGAGGTGCAACTATATAAACCTGGTGGCCATTTTTAACTTCTTCAACAGCTCTTTGCCATCCTCTTTCTAAGTGTCCTGGTTTTTCTACAGATAAAACAACATGAGTTGTGATCGGACTTCTTCCTTGCGGTAATTCTTTTAGCGAACAAATATCTAAATCACCAAAGACAGTCATTGCCACAGTTCTTGGAATTGGAGTTGCAGTCATAACAAGGACGTGTGGTCTTTTATCTCCAGGAGATTTAGCAGCTAGCGCTGCTCGTTGCTCAACACCAAATCGATGTTGTTCATCAACTACAACTAAAGCTAAATCTTTAAACTTCACACCTTCTTGAATAATGGCATGTGTTCCCACCACAATTCCTGCATCACCATTTGCAATATTTGCTAATACATTTGATCTATTGGCACCTGTTACCGAACCGGTTAATAACTCAACCTGGGTGCCAAGTTCACTTCCACCAAGTTCTCCTTTAGTAGCAAGTGCACCCATTAATTTCTTTATTGTTCTTAAATGTTGTCCAGCTAAAACTTCGGTTGGTGCAAGCAATGCTGCTTGTCCGCCTGCATCTACTGCTGCGAGCATCGCTCGAAGAGCCACGATTGTTTTTCCACTTCCTACATCTCCTTGGAGTAATCGATGCATCGGGTGAGTTTGCCCAATTTCTGCAAATAATGCTTCGCCTATTTCTTTTTGTCCATTAGTTAATTCAAAAGGAAGATTCTTATCAAATTCTGTTACTAAACCATCTGTTACTTGTTTTCGAGCAGTTGCAGGTAATTGTGACTCTTTTGCTCGTCTTTGTAATAAAACAGTTTGTAAAACAAAGGCTTCATCAAATTTCAATCGATTCAAAGCCATTGCTACTTGTTCAAAGGTTTCTGGTTCATGAATCCAGGTGATGGCTTGTTTAAAAGAAATAAGTCCTAATTCTTCCTGCATAGATTTAGGAACCACATCATCGTCTTCTTGGATTTCTAATTGACTCATTACAAACTTGATTGCTTTGGCTGTTCTCCAACTAGGAACAGATCCTGTTGCTGGATATACCGGTATTAACGCTTTGGCAAACATTTCGATTACATCTGGATCTGTTTCTTCACCTTGTTGAGCAGTCAAAATATATTCAGGATGAATTAATTGTTTCCTGCCCCTGTATTCCTGAACTTTGCCGGCAAATAAACCTTGAATACCTGGAATCAATCTTTTCTTGTGCATGCTTGCCATGGCAAAAAAAGCTAAATCAATTGTTTTCTTGCCATCTGTTACTACTACTTCTAGACGAGTTGTGCGTCTGCCTTTCATAGGTGCTTCTTTGGCAGAAGCAACTTCAGCTAAAACGGTTGCGTGCTCACCAATTCTTAAAGATTTAAGATCTGTTAATTCACCACGTTTGGCATAACGCCTTGGATAGTGGCGCACCAAATCTTCCACTGTTTCATAACCAAACGCAGTGGATAAAAGTTTTGCTGACCGACCGCCTAAGACATCAATCAGCGAGGAATTTAGGTGAACCATCGTTGGTTCCAGCCTAGGCTTAGTGGGTGCTTTCAAGGCGCATTCAATGCCTTGGGTAGGCTCTTACAAGTTGCTAAAAGTGCAATTAAATAAATCGGGAGTGAAATTTCATATGTCCGCCAAGTGCGATGTTTGTGGCAAAGGACCAGGATTTGGTCACCAAGTTTCACATTCCAACGTTAAAACTAAAAGACGTTTCAATCCAAATATTCAAAGAGTTAAAGCAATCATTAAAGGAACACCAAAGCACGTTAATGTTTGTACTTCCTGCCTACGCGCAGGCAAAGTAACTCGCTAACTAAATCTTAAAGTGATCGTGGCCTTTGGGGCCTAGAAAATGTTTTCCATCAATTGTAACTTGAGCTTTTCCTTCAAACACTTCACCAATTATTTTGAATCCATCAGGCACTTGTCTAGATCTTGGAAGAGTTGCTACAAAAGCATGATCATCTCCCCCTGTCATTACCCAAATCATGGGATCAACATTTAGAGCAGCTGCTACATCTAATATTTCTTGTTCCGGAATTAACGCAGTGGTTTTAATATCAATGTGAACTTCTGATGCTGTGGCGATGTGTCCTAAATCTTGCAATAAGCCATCTGAAACATCAATCATGGAAGAAACAAAGTCTTTGGCAATAGTTCCAGCAAAGTAAGGAACTTTTGGTCTTCTATGTGCATCGCAAACTATTTTTGGTGATTTAAATCCTCGACGCAATGCACTTAAACCAGCTTCTGCCCAACCTAATCTTCCTGCCATTATTACTAAATTTCCAGGTTCAGCTCCACTTCTTTTTAATGGAGCTTGAGATAAACCAGCATCACTTATATTTCCTAAAGCAGTAATAGAAATTGTTAAATTCTCAGATTTAGTGGTATCTCCACCAACAACTGCAGCATTTACTAATGCTGCTTCTTCGCAAATTCCATCAACAAGTTCAATTAACCAATCAACTTTAGTTGTTCCAGGAATTGCTAAACCGATAAGTAATGCAGTTGGTGTTGCACCTGTTGCCACAATGTCAGCTAAATTTGCAGCAGCTGCTCGATGCCCAATATCTCTGGCACTAGACCAATCTCTTTTAAAGTGTTGACCTTCAACCAACATGTCAGTTGATGCCACAACTCGAGCTGAATCTAATTGCACAATGGCAGCGTCATCACCTAAACCAAGAATTACTTGAGAAGCAGGAGCTAGACGAGATTTCAATAATTCAACAAAGCCAAATTCACCCAAGTCGGCGATTGTTTGCTCACTCATCTTGATCTCCCCCTTTTCAATTATCCAACTTAAATGTAAGTTTATGCTCACTATTAGATAAAGAAAGTTGAAAAATAATGAGTGTTCAGGCCTACATCTTGGTACAAACCGAAGTCGGTAAGTCCGATGAGGTTGCTCAGGCAATAAATGCTATTTCTGGTGTTATGAATGCTGAACACGTAACTGGACCCTATGACGTGATTGTTAGAGCTGAAGCCAAATCAATTGATGATTTAGCCAAAGTGGTTTTAGCAAAAGTTCAAACTGTTAAGGGAATTACTAGAACTCTCACTTGCCCAATAGTTAACTTGTAATTAGTGCAGACCAATTGGTCTGTTCAAAGCCTCTTGAATCAAGTAATCAACTAATTCGTCATATTTCACACCACTTGCTTCCCACATACGAGGAAACATAGAAATTGAAGTAAAACCAGGCATGGTGTTGATTTCATTAACAATTATTTCGTCATCTTTTGTTAAGAAGAAATCAACTCGAGCTAAACCTTCACAATTAAAGTAATCAAATACTCGTGCTGCCAGTAGTTGTAAATCGGCTTGGATTTTTTTATCAAGTTTGGCTGGCACAATTAGATCTGCTGAATCATCCATGTACTTTGCTTCAAAGTCATAGAATTCATGACCTTTTTTAACAATGATTTCAGCTGGTAGAGATGATCTGGCTGCTTTCTTATCTTCTCCAGTAATAACTGCACATTCAATTTCACGTGCATTTTCAATACTTGCTTCCACAATAATTCTCTTATCGTGCACACGGGCTTCTTCAATTGCTGCTTCTATTTTGGAAGCATCTTTAATCTTTTGAATACCTAAGGAACTTCCAGCTCTAGCTGGTTTTACAAATACTGGTAAACCTAATTCTGAGATCTTCTTTAAGATATTTTGCTTGTCGTTTTTCCATTGTGAATCAAGGATGGTGACAAAATCTCCCACCGGAAAACCAGCGGTTTTTAGTAATGTTTTTGAGGTAGTTTTGTCCATGCCAATTGCTGAACCTAAAACTCCTGATCCAACAAAGGCAATGGCGTGCAAATCAATTAATCCCTGAATAGTTCCATCTTCTCCATAAGGACCATGTAGAACAGGGAAAATTACATCTAAAGAAATTAACTCATTTGGTGGAAATTTTGAAAAAGAAACTGGTTTATTGGATTGGATTCCATCTTTTGTTACTTCAGGAAGATCACCCTTAGCAAGAGTTAAAAACGGATTCTTATCTTCAAAAACTACCCATGAATTATCTTTAGTAATTCCCATTGGTACTACTTCATACTTATTTCGATCAAGCACATTAATGATGGAATTTGCTGAAATGCAAGATATTGAATGTTCAGAGGATCGTCCTCCGAATAAAACACCGACTCTTATTTTTTCCACAGACGCAATTCTATTCGTTCTCTGCTGTGATTGGTTGATCAAGGAGTGCTGCCATTACATCGTGAGCATCATCCCCATCGCGAATTACTCTTAATACTTGAGCAGCAATTGGCATATCTAACTCGTATTTTGCAGCAATTGCTAAAAGTGGTGCCAAACTCTTTGCACCTTCTACAGTTCCATGTGCTTTTAATTGTGCTTCTTCAATAGTTTTTCCTTGACCAAGAGCTTCCCCAAAAGTTCTATTTCTTGACAACGGAGATTGAGAAGTAGCAATCAAATCACCAATTCCTGCTAAACCTAAAAAGGTTTCAGTCTTGGCCCCAAGTGCTACACCTAATCTGGTCATTTCAGCTAAGCCTCTAGTAATTAATGCAGACTGAGTATTTTCCCCAAGCCCTAAACCAACTGCAATTCCATTTGCAATAGCGACAATGTTTTTAACCGCGCCTGCCAATTCGGTGCCAATAACATCTGTAGTCCAAAATGCTCTGAAATAATTTGTTGCTAAAGCATTTGCCACATCTGCTGCGACATCTTCGTCAGCACAAGCAATTGTGGTTGCTGTGGGTTGGCGATGAATGATTTCTCCAGCCAAGTTAGGACCACTTACTACTGCCACTCGATTTTCAGAACATTTCAAAACATCAATAATAACTTCAGAGATTCTCATTTTTGATGAGTTCTCAATACCTTTAATTAAAGAAACAAAAACAGCAGTTGGCGAAACAAAGTCTTGCCAAGCTTCTAGGTTTTCTCTTAGGGATTGAGCAGGAACAGCAAAGAAAACTAATTCTTTTTTATCAAGGGCAACTTGAGCAGAAGTTGTTGCTGAAATTCGAGATGAGAGTTTTACTCCAGGATGAAACTTAGAATTCTTATTATTTTCATTTATGTCATTAACAACTGCTTCACTTCTGGCCCACAACACAACATTGTGTCCAGCATCAGCTAAAACTTGGCCACAAGCTGTGGCCCAAGCGCCACCACCCATTACCGCAACAGTTTTTATGGTCTTTCCTTTGTCCAAGGCATTCTTTGTGCCGGTGGGGTTTCGTTTCTAATCTGAGCTAATTCATTTGTGATTGCATCCATAATTCTAGAGGTTGCATCCTTTAATACTTCCCCTGTGATCTCTTGACCGTAAAGATCACTCAAATCAACCGGTTTTCCTGCTTGGACAATCATGGTTTTTCGAGGAAAAAGTTTTAATTTCTTGGAATAAGGAGCAAGCACTAATTGTGCTCCCCAATGAGCAACTGGAATAACTGGTGCTTTGGTAGCAAGAGCAATTCGTGCTGCTCCAGTTTTTCCATCCATAGGCCAAAGATTTGGATCTCTGGTTAATGTTCCTTCTGGACTTAACACAATTGCTTCACCTCTTTCCACTCCACTTATTGCTCCGCGCACTGCAATTTTTGCATGACGAGAATCTCTATAAACAGGAATTTGTCCTGCTAAATAAATTAATTGACCAATTACTGGAACTTTAAAAATGGCAGATTTTGCTAAGAATTTTGGTGGACGATCGTTATCCCACATAAATTGTGCAACTACAAAAGGATCAAACCAAGAGTTGTGATTCATGGCCGCAATAATTCCGCCATCAAAGTTTAAATTTTGAACTCCGCGATAATCACGTTTAGTTATTAAAACCAATAGGGGGCGAAGAATAACTACGATTAAACGATAAACAAATCCCAAACGAGACTTACGAGAGACGCGGGCCATAACCTGTATCCAATCAGCATGATGCCCGGTAGCAGAATCTGCGACCGGGCATCAACTTAAAAATCAGCGATTTAGCGCTTCTTTTTTGCTTTTTTCTTTAGACCAAGGATTGATTTACCTTTTGTTGCTTTTTTGGTAGCTTTTTTAGCAACTGATTTGGTTTTCTTGGCAGTTACTTTTTTAGCTTTCTTTGCTGCTCTTTTTCCACCAAGCACGATTGCTTTGAAATCTGCTGCGGCGCGGAATTTTGCAACTGTTTTGGCAGGAACCTTAACTGGAGCACCAGTCATAGGGTTACGTGCCATTCTTGCTGGGCGGTTTTTCTTTTCCCAGATACCAAATCCTGCGATTGAAACCTTGTCACCTGATGCAACTGCGTTGGTGATCGTGTCAAAAAAGATGTCTACGAAATCTAGAGCTTGACGACGGTTGGCTTCAAAATGTTGTTGCACTAAGTCTGCTAAGTCTGGCTTCTTCAACTTTTTGAACCTTTCTAAAGTTCTTTAGCTTTTTATGGCTGGCAATAAAAGATTTTTATTGCTGAGTCTAAAATTACGCAATAAAATAAGGGAAATTTGCACGACACACCGAAAAAGTTCTTATTTTATAAGGAAAATTTTAATCAATATTCGAAAAATCGAAGATTTATCGAAGGAAAATGTTACTGGTGGGACTTAGACAGTTTGAGGTTTGTAACTTGGACGAGACTTTTCAAACTCTGTAATCTTAGATTCATTGCGAAGTGTCAGACCAATGTCGTCTAAACCTTCCATTAAACGCCATCTGACGTAGTCATCAATTTGGAAATCTGCCACTAAATCCCCTGCTTTTACTTGTCTTTTATCAAGATCAACTGTGATTTGGGTGCTGGGTTCTTTTTCAGCCAAGGCCCAAATCTTTTCAATCACGTCTTGGGAAACTTCAGCTGTGACTAATCCTGCTTTGCCAGAGTTACCGCGGAAAATATCTGCATATCGAGATGACAAAACCACTTTGAAGCCATAATCCATCAATGCCCACACTGCATGTTCGCGAGATGAACCGGTGCCAAATTCAGGACCAGCCACCAAAATGGTTGCATCTTTGTATTCAGGCTTATTTAAAACAAAGTTTGGGTCTTCTCTCCAGGCTTTGAACAAAGCATCTTCAAAACCATGACGGGTAATGCGCTTTAAATATTCAGCAGGAATGATTTGATCGGTATCGACGTTGCTTCTTCGAAGTGGAAGAGCAGAACCAGTATGGGTGAGAAATTTATCCATTATTTGATCTCATCTGGAGTTGAAAGATGGCCTGTAATGGCAGTTGCAGCAGCAACTAATGGAGAAACTAAATGAGTTCTTCCACCTGGACCTTGTCGTCCTTCAAAGTTTCTATTTGAAGTTGAAGCAGCACGCTCTCCTGGTTTCAACTTGTCAGGATTCATTCCCAAACACATTGAGCAACCTGCACTTCGCCAATCTGCTCCTGCTTCTTTAAATATCGCAGGCAAACCTTCATGTTCTGCTTGAATCGCAACTTTGGCACTTCCTGGAACTACCATCATGCGCACACTAGAAGCCACTTTTTTGCCTTTCAAAATTGCTGCTGCTGCTCTTAAATCTTCGATACGACCATTGGTACAAGAGCCAAGGAAAACTGTGTCAACTTTGATATCGCGCATTTTGGTTCCAGCTTTTAGGTCCATATAAACAAGAGCACGTTCTGCTGCTGATTTTTCTGTTGGATTAGTAAAGGAATTTGGATCTGGCACCACATCATCAATTGATACACCTTGTCCAGGATTAGTTCCCCAGGTAACAAACGCGGTTAATGTGTTGGCATCAATTATTACTTCAGCATCAAATTTGGCATTATCATCAGTTTTTAAAGTCTTCCAATAAGCAACTGCGTCATCCCAGTCTTTGCCCTTTGGAGCATGATCTCGACCTTTTAGGTATTCAAAAGTAGTTTCATCAGGAGCAATCATTCCTGCACGAGCACCTGCTTCAATACTCATGTTGCAAATTGTCATTCGACCTTCCATTGAAAGTGAACGAATTGCTTCACCGCGATATTCCAAAACATAACCTTGACCGCCACCGGTACTGATTTTGGCGATCACCGCCAAAATAATGTCTTTAGCAGTTGAACCTTGCGGAAGTTTTCCATTAACAGTTATGGCCATAGTTTTAAATGGTTTTAAAGGCAAAGTTTGAGTAGCAAGCACATGTTCTACTTCACTTGTACCAATTCCAAAAGCAAGAGCACCAAAAGCACCATGAGTTGAAGTATGAGAATCTCCACACACCACAGTCATGCCAGGTTGAGTTAAACCAAGTTGAGGTCCAACCACGTGCACAATTCCTTGATCAATATCACCTAATGAATAAATCTTTAAGCCAAATTCTTTAGCGTTATTTCGTAATGCATCTACTTGAGCACGTGATACTAAATCTGCGATTGGTTTATCAATATCTTGAGTTGGAACGTTGTGATCTTCAGTTAAAAGTGTTAAGTCTGGACGACGAACTTTTCTATTAGCTGCTCTTAAGCCATCAAAAGCTTGTGGAGAAGTTACTTCATGAACTAAATGAAGATCAATAAAAAGTAAATCTGGTTCGCCACTTGCTTGGTGCACAATATGTGCATCCCAAACTTTTTCTGCAAGTGTCTTACCCACTTTTTATTTCTCCATTTCTTTTTTTCGCCTCGTGTAGCCCCGACGGGATTCGAACCCGCGCTACCGCCTTGAGAGGGCAGCGTGCTAGGCCGCTACACAACGGGGCTGTAGGAAAATCCGTTTCAATAATTCTAACAGCGTAAAGAAAAAGAGAAATTCGTAGTTAGCGAATTCTCACACGATCAGGTGTTAGTTCATCCAACTTTGTGATGCCCAGAAGTCTCATCGACATTTCGATTTCAGCTTTTAGTAATGCCACAACTCGATCAACACCTTGTTCGCCACCTGCCATCAAGCCGTATAAATAAGCTCTACCAATTAATACCGCGTTGGCACCCAATCCAATTGCAGCCAAAATATCTGTGCCAGCCATTACGCCACCGTCTATCAAAACTGTGAAATCTTTACCAACTGCTTTTCTAACTTCTGGAAGTAGTTCTAGTGGCACAGGTGCTTTATCCATTTGTCTGCCACCATGAGTTGAAAGAATTACTCCATCAACACCTGCATTTTTTAGCATTACTGCATCTTCAACTGATTGCACACCTTTAATTAATAATTTTCCATTCCAAACTGATTTAAGCCATTTAATATCTTCCAAAGTAATTGAGGGATCAAAAATCTTTGACAATAAATCAGCAACAGTTCCGCCACTGTCTTTCATGTCAAGGGAAGCAAAAACAAGTGGTTCAGTAGTTAAAAGATTCATCCACCATTTTGGGTATTTAGCCATGCCAATAAGAGTTTTCAAAGTTAATTTAGGTGGAATCGTTAAACCATTTTTAACGTCTCTATATCTAACGCCACCAACAACTGTGTCAACTGTTAATACAATGGTTTCATATCCTGAAGCTTTTACTCTTTCAATTAATTTCTCGTTTGGTTCTCTTTCGCGTCTTACATACAACTGGTACCAACGGCGCACATTTGGAACTTCTTTTGCCAAATCTTCTGGTGAAGTTGTTCCAAGCGTTGATAAGCCATAAAGAATTCCATATTTTTCTGCCACTCGAGCAACTGCTGGTTCGCCTTCATAGCCCATCATGCGAGTAAAACCAGTTGCAGCAAATGCAAAAGGCAAGGCATTCTTAATACCTAAAATATCTACAGAAGTATCAACATTTGTTACATCTCTTAACACACGAGGTGAAAATTCAACGTTGTTAAAAGTTTCTCTTGCTCGGTTCAAACTTGCTTCAGATCCAGATGCCCCATCGGTGTAATCAAAAACTGAACGAGGAGTTCTCTTGGAAGCTAATTCTCGAATGTCCCAGATGTTAACTGCTTTATTAAGATTTACTTGTTTTCTATTTAAGTTTGGCCATCTAAAACCAATTAGAGAAATCACTTCTAGGGGACGAGGCAGCCTGCGCTTAACCATGAGTTCCTATTCGTAAAGAACGAGTATTAAGGGAAAAATTACTACATCACTTGCTTTGCTGGGGTACTAGGACTCGAACCTAGACGAGCGGATCCAGAAACCGCTGGGCTGCCAATTACCCCATACCCCACTGGCTTATTTCTTTAAGTGTTTTTCAATTCTTGAAATTACTTTTTCCCGTCCCATGATTTCCATTGATTCAAACAATGGTGGAGAAACTCTTCTCCCAGTTACTGCTACTCGTAGCGCAGTGAAAACTATGCGAGCTTTTAAGCCCATTTCTGTGACTAAAACTCTATTTAATTCATCATGCAACTTTTCAGTTTTAAATTCTGGTAGTTCCTTTATTATTTTCACACTTGCTTCTAGTACTGGCAAAATATCGTGGGTTAAAGATTTCTCGGCATCCTCGTGATCTACAACAAAGTCTTTTTCTTCAACAAATAGGAAAGAAAGCATTCCTGGAACTTGAGAAAGAGTTTCTAATCTTTCATGAACTAATGGAGTTGCAGCAAGTAGCAAGTCTTTCTGTTCTTTACTTGGAGAATTTGGCAATACTCCAACTTCGATTAATTGCTTTTCCATACGATTTGCTAATTCTGAAACTGAAAGTTTTCTGATCCAGTCAGCATTAATTGCGGTGCACTTTTTGATATCAAATCGGGCAGGATTGGCACTTACTCTGCTGATTTCAAAGTTATCAGCCATTTCTTTCATAGAGAAAAATTCAATGTCATCACCAAATGACCAACCAAGAAGGGCCAAGTAATTAAGTAATCCTTCTGGTAAGAATCCCTCCCTGCGATACATCAACAAGCTTGATTCTGGATCTCTCTTTGAAAGTTTTTTGTTTCCTTCACCCATTACATAAGGAAGATGACCAAATTCTGGAGTAATACCTTGTCCTACACCAATTTGTTTGAAAGCTTCATAAAGAGCAATTTGTCTAGGGGTGGAGGACAATAAGTCTTCACCACGCAATACATGTGTTATTTCCATAAGTGCATCATCTGTTGGGTTTACCAAAGTGTAAAGAGGATCGCCATTTGCTCTAACTAATACATAATCAGGAATATGTTCGTGTTCAAAACTTAATTCGCCTCTTACTAAATCATTCCAAGTGATGGTTTTACTTGGCATTCTAAATCTTAAAACAGGTTCACGACCCAATGCTTTAAAGTCTGAAACTTGTTTGTCAGTTAATTCACGACAATGAGCGTCATAGCCTGGTGTTTGGCCTTTTTCTTTTTGAGCTTTTCTTCTGTCCTCAACTTCATCTTGTGTGCAATAACAGTGGTAGGCAAAACCTTTTTCGTGAAGTTTTTTTGCAACATCTTTGTAAATATCCATACGTTCACTTTGGCGATATGGGCCAAACGGTCCACCAACTTCTGGTCCTTCATCCCAATTAAGTCCTAGCCAGCGCATTGAATCTAGGAGTGCTTTATATGACTCTTCACTATCTCTTGCTGCATCTGTGTCTTCAATTCTAAAAACAAAAGTTCCATTGTTATGTTTTGCAAATGCCCAGTTAAAAAGTGCTGTTCTTACCATTCCCACATGTGGATCTCCAGTGGGAGATGGACAAAAGCGAACTCTAACTTTATTTGACATTTGCTTTTAGCAATCCGTAAGTAACAGCATCTGAAATTGCGTTCCAAGAAGCAGCAATCACGTTTTCGTGAACTCCAACTGTGTCCCATTGGGAATTGCCATCAGTGGTTTCAATCAAAACTCTTGTTACAGCCCCAGTTCCTTTAACGCCTTCTAAGATTCGAACTTTGTAATCAATCAGTTCTAACTTGGCTAATTCTGGATAAATCTTTTCTAAAGCTGCTCTTAATGCTTTATCAAGGGCGTTTACTGGACCGTTTCCGCGAGAAGTTTGCTCAAGAACTTTTCCACCAGCATTAACTTTTACTACTGCCTCAGTTGTAACTTCGCCATTTTCTGATTGTTCAACTGTTGCTTTCCAAGATTCAACTGTGAAATATTTTGGATCTTTTTCACCTAATTCATTTCTTAATAACAATTCAAAGGATGCATCTGCTGCTTCGAAGGTATAACCACGAGATTCCATTTCTTTAACTTTTTCAACAACTGAAGTTAAAACCTCTTTGTTGCCTTCAAGGTTGTATCCCATTTCTTTACCTTTTAATTCAATGGAAGCTCTTCCTGCCATGTCAGAAACTAAAGTTCTCATGTCATTTCCAACAAGTACTGGATCAATGTGTTGGTAAAGCATTGGATCAATTTTCACAGCACTGGCATGTAATCCTGCTTTATGCGCAAATGCTGAAAAGCCAACGTAAGGTTGATGCTGATTTGGATTGATATTGGTAATTTCACTTACCGCGTGTGCAATTCGAGTCATTTCCTTAATTGCATCACTTGGTACAACAATTTTGCCTTTTTTCAATTGCAAGTTTGCAACAACACTAAATAGGTTGGCATTACCACTTCTTTCGCCATAACCATTTGCTGTTCCTTGAACATGGGTTGCCCCTGCATCTACTGCAGACAAAGTATTTGCTACTGCACAGTTGGTGTCATCATGGCAATGAATTCCAATTCGAGCCTTTGTAGCACTTAAAACTTCATGAACAACTTCACCTAATTCGTTTGGAAGCATTCCCCCGTTTGTATCGCACAGGGCAACAATTTCTGCTCCACTTTGAGTTGCAGCATTAACAACTTCTAGAGCAAAATTCTTATTGCTTCTATAACCATCAAAGAAATGTTCAGCATCAAGAAAAACTCGTCTTCCTTCAGCAGTTAAAAACGCCACAGTGTCTTTAATCATGGCGATGTTTTCTTCTAACGTTGTTTTTAAAGCTAATTCAACGTGTCGATCAAATGATTTTGCAACCAAAGTAATTACTTGAGCTTTTGAATCAAGTAGAGCTCTTACTTGAGGATCATCTTGTGCTTTAACATTTGGTCTTCTAGTACTTCCAAATGCGGCTAAGGTTGCGTACTTTAGTTTTAAATCTGTGTGAGCTTTAGCAAAAAATTCTGTGTCTTTCGGATTTGCTCCAGGCCATCCACCTTCGATATAACCCACACCTAATGAATCAAGATGTTTGGCAATGTTTAATTTGTCTTGCACCGAAAGGTTTAAACCTTCTTGTTGAGCGCCATCTCTTAAAGTTGTGTCATAAATATGAAACGCAGAAGCATCTAGAGAAGAACTGTTTGTCATTTTCTTTTCTCCTTAATCTTTCTGGTTCCAGTAAACAAAAAACCCCTCGCTCTCGCGAAGGGCATCAGCACACTTGGTTTGGGTTTCATCACCCAAAAGTGCGCTTAACTAATAATTTCCTGGTTCTTCATTGCCTTTAGTTT
>Ga0208787_1000877_pt1 | contig 13858 bp, 10 predicted proteins | sample Wag4_2014_7_11_FD_187362 | JGI IMG/M metagenome (GOLD analysis project Ga0208787, IMG submission 187362) | Fresh water microbial communities from Ohio, USA - Utica-2 Time Series HT 2014_7_11 (SPAdes) (version 2) | ecosystem: Environmental > Aquatic > Freshwater > Water tank | place: USA: Ohio... | reverse complement strand
GCGATAAGTTGGTTTGGTACTGAGTACGCTTAGTGGTATCGCCTTGAGTGAGTGCATTTCCAAACATACCGAAGCTCTGCGCGGAGAGCCTTGGGCCTGCCAAAGATGCTACGGCTAGCAACAGCACGGGTATGGTTTTGTTAAGTTGCGACATGATGCAAGTTTTAAGATTCAAAAAAAAATTCCTAAAGAGGAAACAGGATAGATTACTTTCTGTACTAGATTTTTGCAAATATAAAGTTGATGCTGCCGGACAATCTTTTGTTTTCGACAAAAATGGCAGACAAATACTTGTTTGACATGCCTAACCACCTTATTGACTGGGTGTGTAATAGGAGAAATAAGCTAAAACGGAGGGAAAAGACAGGTTTTTTCGAATCAGTATAGGTTGATTTGGGTTAAACCAACCTATGGTCGCACCTAAAGACATAGCAAGGGTGGGGGCCTCTATTCTTGGCTATTCTTAACTGTTTTTAGTGAAGAAAAAAGCCTAAGTTGGGGGACTATTTGTTTGGACAAGGCATTAAATGGAAAGGGCAATCAATGACCTTTTCAAAAAAGTTGTTGTATAATTTGGTGTCGCTGAAAAAAGAAGCTTTCCCTCTTCTTCCGTTCTTTTACTGGGATTGACGGTTCCAATACCAATAAAAGGGTAAGCCACTTAGCATAAGGATAGAGCCAATTAGAGCCTCTCTGGGTGCGTTTATCCAAGTAATGAGGATAAGGGCAACACAGAAAACAACAAATAGAGCTGGTATGAACGGATATCCCCACACCTTATAGGGGCGTTCGGCATTTGGCTCTCTTTTTCTGAGGATAAAAACACCAAAAGCAGTGGCTCCATAAAAGAAGAAGGCTGCATAAATGAGCATGTCTGTTAACTGATCAAAGCTGCCAGACAAGACAAGGACAGACGCCCATGCCCCTTGAATCCAAAGTGCTTGGTTGGGAGTATTGAAAGTTGGATGGATATTGGCTGCGGTCTTAAAGAAAAGGCCATCTTTAGCCATTGCATTGTAAACGCGGGGAGGCATGAGAATGGTGCTATTGGTACAGCCAAGCGTTGTGAAGAGGATAACAATCGAGATGACAGCAGCTCCGATTGGTCCTGCAAAATGTTTTACTACAGCAACAGCTGCAATTTCATTTTGGGCCTTATAGACGTTTATTAGTTGATCGATAGGTAGGACGTACAGGTAGGTGAAATTGACCAATAGGTAGGCTATTATAATAATGAAAAGTCCGCCAGCCAATGCGAGTGGGAGATTTTTATTAGGTTCTTTGATTTCTCCTCCAATAAACCCAAGGGTATTCCATCCCTCGTATGCCCAGAATGCGGCGAGCATTGCGGCAAACATAGACTTAATAAAGCTAAAATCCGTGATGGAAGGTGCCTGATAGGTTGTTGCAGAGGTGCTGATATTGTCCCATGTTCCATGGCCAAAGAGTAGCCCGCTTATGACGATGCCGGTGAGGCTAATTACAACCAAGCGTGTAATATTAGTACTCAATGCAGCGGCCCCTTTAAGGCCTCTGGTATTAATAAATGTAAGACTAAGGATTAGAAGAATAGTAATTAGTTTTACACCAAAGTTATCAAAGGGCTGAAAAAGCCCAAGAAGAGATATTTGTGCTAGTTCATCGGGTAGTTGTGGTAGAGGAATGAGTGCATTAAGTGACTGGGTAAAGACATAGGCGATGGATGCTACGGCGGCTGTTTTTATGACAGCAAAGGTGCTCCAGCCCCACAGGAACGCCATAAATTTTCCATAAATTCGTTTGAAGTATACGTACTCGCCCCCTGAGTCGGCCATCATACCGGCGATTTCCGCGTTGCTAAGTGCCCCGCAGAGGCTGATGAATCCGGCTAGTATCCATGCCCAAAGTACGAGAGTTGGAGATAGCAACTCATTAGACATTGGTGCAACTTTTTTGTAAACACCTGATCCAATTACAGAGCTAATGACTAGGATAGTTGCTGCCTGAAGAGACAGGGTTCTGACGAGTTGGCCTTGTTGCTTTTCCATAATGGAGGCAAACCTAAGCAAACTTGGGGATAGTTAATTGGTTGAAGGGCTAAATAATCTTGATGTAGTTGTATTGGTCCTAATAGAAAAAGGCCAATTCGCGGTAGGTTGAATTGGCCTTTTTTGTGTAACAAGAACGGTTACTCCACGACAATTTCATCTAAAAAGAGCCATGCGTTTTGTCCGGCACCTTGATAGCCCTCTGGAATTATTCCAATGTTGGTAGCTATGATTTTTACGTACCGTGCTTTTACGCCGGAAAGCGAGAACAGAATTCGCTCTTTTCCACTGTTCATTTTTTCTTCAGAATCGATGCTTCGAATTCCTTGTGAGGTAAACGATAATCCGTCCTCTGATACCAGTACTTCTATACTTTTAGGAGGATGGATCCAGGATTTTTTACTATTAACATAATTGGTATAAACTCGATTTATCGTTGTAACTTCTCCGAGGTCAATGACTGGATCTAGGTCTTTACCAGCGAGTCCTACCCATGCATTCCACGTTCGCATGTTACCTGTTACCCCATTAGTGAGTGCGAACTGTTCACCGCCCTTGTAGGTATCAGGCTGGGAAGAGAGGGTATATGGTTTTCCGGTAGCTTTGTGAACGGTTAATTGACTTGAGAAGGTTTTCCCTAGGCTTTTGCCTCCTTGCCAAGCATTTGCTTTAATGGTTGCGGACTGGCTCAGGGTAAAAGGGGTGGTATAGATTGTTGATTCGAGACTGGGTTCTGTTCCATCTGTGGTATAGCGAATCTGCACAGTAGGGTCTGCACAAGTCAGGCTTACCTTTCCCATGGAAAACTGTGAAGCGATATCGAAGAAGCTCCGGGCATAATTGACATTAAGGGCGTCGAGGATTAGGAAGTGCTTACGAATCCTCGATCTAAAATCGTCCCAGTTCCTATTTTCCTTGGGGGACCAAACGACCTCGGCGAGAGCGGAGGCCCGGGGGTAGGCCATATATTCTGCCTTATCAGGGGTTGTAACGTATTCTGTCCATAGATTTCCTTGGGCGCCAAGGATATGTTTTCCTTGTTCGGGGCTTAGTTCTGCGGGTATTGGTTCGTAGCTATAAACTTTTTCGAGGGATAAATATCCTCCGATAGCGAGGGGCTCGGAGGCGGGGTCGCTTTGATAAAAGTCGAAATAGCAATGGGAGCCAGGTGTCATTATGGCGTCGTGACCAGCCTTGGCTGCGGCAATCCCCCCGTCGATTCCTCTCCAGCTCATGACAGTTGCTGTTGGGGCGAGCCCACCTTCGAGTATTTCATCCCAGCCGATCAGTTTTTTCCCGTATTTGGCTAGTATTTTTTCTGCTCTGCGGATGAAATAGCTTTGAAGCTCATGCTCATCGTGTAAGTTTTCATTTTTTATTGTTCTTTGGCAACTTGCACACTCTTGCCATCGTATTTTTGGGCACTCATCTCCTCCAATGTGTACATATTCACCAGGGAACAGACTTGTAACTTCACCCATTACTCCGTCAATAAAATTAAATACCTTTTCATTTCCAGCACAAAACACATCGTCAAAGACGCCCCATTTCGTTGCAGTTTGGTAACCTGCGCCTTCGCATCCAAGTTCAGGATAGGCTGTTAAAGCTGCGAGTGCATGTCCTGGCATTTCAATTTCTGGGACAATGGTAATGAAACGTTGGCGTGCGTATTCAACGATATCCTTTATTTCCTCTTGAGTGTAGAAGTGGCAATAGCGGGTGTTATCGTAGGTTTGGGGTTGATCAGAATTGTGGCCTTGAATGGTTTTGTCGCGGCAGGCGGCAATTTCTTGAAGTTTGGGATATTTTTTTATTTCTATTCTCCACCCTTGGTCTTCTGTCAGGTGCCAATGAAACCGATTCATTTTATGGACGGCCAGTAGGTCGATGTACTTTTTAATGAAAGAGACGGGAAACCAGTGGCGGCCCACATCTAGGTGTAATCCGCGATAGCTAAAACGTGGGTAATCTTCGATACTGCAATTTTGGGCTGTCCAAGCGACCTCTTTGTGGGTATCAGTTGAAAATAGTTGAGGGGGGAATAGTTGTAGAAGACTTTGGATCGCGTAAAAGGCTCCTGCTCCAGTACTTGACTTGATAGTTATTTGATTACTCTCAACCTTTAAAAAGTAACCCTCTGGGTGTAGATTGGTGTCTTTTTCTTTTTGAAATAGGATTACAGAGTGCGTCTTTTGTTTTTTTGATTTGGTAGTGGATACCGGTAGTGTGAACCCTGTGGCACTGCGCAACCGAGCAACCAAGTACTCAGAGGCAAGCGCTATTTCAGCGTCATTAGATGGCAACAGCACAATTGTTTTTGGGTTGAGAGTAAAGGCGCCTTGGGTTGACTCGTAGCTGACGGGGTCTGGAATAATTTGAACGCGTCCAGGCTTTTGGGCACTGAGTAAAACGGGGAATAATAAGTAGATTGCCAGAAAAAGACGTACCATAGAATTAGTATTTGGTGTAAAAGTAATGGTTCATTTGATAAACACAAAAAAATGTAAAAATCAATCGTTTTTCTACAAACTTTTTAAATACAATGGTGTTTATCTTTGTGGCTTTAAAGTGGATTAAATCCAAATAGTGTAACTTCATCAATTTTATATACGACTGAATAAACAATGGAAAAGCGTAGGTTAATTTACCTGGACAATAATTCTACCACTCCTTGCGACCCTAGGGTAGTGGATGCGATGGTTCCTTTTTTTTATGAAAAACATGGCAATGCTGCGAGCAGAAGCCATCAGTTTGGCTGGGAAGCGGAGGATGCTGTAGACTATTCTCGTGAGCAAATTGCGCAGTTGTTAAAAGCGGAAGACAAGGAAATTATTTTTACATCTGGCGCTACAGAAAGCAATAACTTGGCTTTAAAGGGGGTTTTTGAGATGTACGCAAAGAAGGGTAACCATATTATTACAGCAGAGACGGAGCACAAGGCAATATTAGATACTTGTAAACATTTAGAAAAGGCAGGTGCAGAGGTTACTTATCTAAAGGTTGGGGAAGATGGATTGGTTAGTCTTACGGATTTGGAGGCGGCTATTAAACCTACTACGATTTTGGTATCGATTATGTGGGCCAATAATGAGACGGGGGTTATTCAAGATATGAAGGGGATCGCTGAAATTTGCGAAAAGCATGGCGTGCTGTTCCACTCTGATGCTACACAAGCAGTAGGTAAAATACCCACCTATCCTCGAGAGATTGGCGTTCATTTAATGTCGTTTACCGCACATAAAATGTACGGTCCTAAAGGTGTTGGTGCATTGTATGTAAGTCGGAAAAACCCACGTGTAAAAGTAACTGCACAGATGGACGGTGGGGGCCATGAGCGTGGTATGCGTTCAGGTACCTTAAATGTTCCAGGTATTGTTGGTTTTGGTAAAGCTGCAGAGATTGCTCGATTAGAAATGGCTCAGGACGCAGAACGGTTGAGTAAGTTGCGCGACTTTTTAGAAGCTTCACTTACTAAGTTGGAGGAAACTAAAGTTAATGGTAATATTGACAGCAGGATGCCTCATGTTTCGAATATTTCATTTAAGCATGTGGAGGGTGAGGGTCTTATGATGACATTCAATCAGAATATTGCTGTTTCCTCAGGATCTGCTTGTACTTCTGCTTCTCTAGAGCCATCTTATGTTTTGGTTGGAATGGGGTTAGGTGATGATTTGGCGCACTCTTCCATTCGTTTCTCTTTAGGCCGGTTCACTACAGAGGAAGAGGTGAAAGATGCAATAGAGTTAGTCAGCAATGGCGTGAACCACATGCGTGATCTTTCACCCATTTGGGAGATGTATAAAGAGGGTATCGATCTCAGCAAGATTGAGTGGAGCGCCCACTAAAATGAAAAATACTATAAAAATCCTTTTCAGTTTAAACAATTAAATCATATTTTAACAATATGGCTTACAGTGATAAAGTACTCGACCATTTTAAGAACCCCCGCAATGTTGGTTCTATGGATAAGGACGCCAAAAATGTGGGAACAGGCCTTGTAGGTGCCCCTGAATGTGGTGATGTAATGCGTCTTCAGATTGAGGTAGATGAAACATCCGGAAAAATTCGCGATGCAAAGTTCAAGACATTTGGCTGTGGTTCTGCAATTGCATCCTCTTCTTTGGCAACAGAGTGGCTCAAGGGAAAATCATTAGATGAGGCAGAAAAAATTGATAACATGGATATCGTGGAGGAGCTTGCCTTACCTCCTGTAAAGATTCACTGCTCTGTATTAGCTGAAGATGCAATTAAGGCAGCGATCAGTGACTATCGGTCAAAGAACAGCCAGTAGTTATTTTCTAGCGTTCAATAAACAAACCAACGCCCATGATTTTTGTAGCAGAGAGCGCAAAGGCTAAGATTGCGGACATTCGCAACTCCGGAAATATCCAAGACGATTTTTTTCTTCGGGTTAGCGTAGTGTCTGGTGGCTGCTCTGGCCTTTCCTACAAACTAGACTTTGACAATGAGTCAAAGCCAAATGATCAAGTGTTTGAAGATAATGGAGTGAAGGTAGTGACGGATTTGAAAAGCTTCCTTTATTTGTTTAACACAACTCTTGAGTTTTCTGGAGGACTGGATGGAAAAGGCTTTGAATTTAACAATCCCAACGCATCGCGTACATGTAGTTGCGGAGAAAGTTTTTCTGTGTAGTCGAAAAAATTTTGTTTTCAATGATTGGGGTTTTAAGTATACATCATACTTAAAACCCCTTTTTATATCAGTTTGCAGCTTTCTACAGCTTTATGAAACTTCCTCTGAACACATCATCTTCTACCCAAAGCGACACAGTATACTTACCAACTGGGAGATTGGCTGTATCTAAATGAAATAGAGCTACCTGTGCTATTTTTTCACTTTGAACGGTCTTTCCGTCTTGGTCTACTATAGATAAGACACCAGCGCCATAAACGTTTGTTTTACCTGTTTTTGCTTGAATGGCTGCCCATCCACGTACTGGATTAGGAGCGATAACTAGTGACTGCCCTTTTTGAAGAGTCTCTATTTCTGGGCAATTGATCGCTCCAAGTTCATTTGTTGTTGTACAAAAAGGGACCTCCTCATCCTTAACTGTAAATAAATAATTGGTAGTTCCATCGCCTGCAAATGGTCCAATGAGTATTGGTTGTGGAGTAGAGTAGCTATATTTCTGGTATAAAGTATTGTTTACAAGCACTATAAAGCTATCACTTGTATTGTTTTCAACGTTAAATTTTACTAAGGCAAGAAACGTTCCGTTCAGACATGGAGCGGCCTCTACTTCTAGGTGGTTTATTATGCAGGGGTACGTTAAGCAAGGCGGCACGGGGAATTCGGCTATTTTACAGCAATTGGGGTTATCGTTAATACATACTTTAAGTACGTCGTTGTTGCCGCCATTGTAGGGGAAGTTAGGGACGGTGACTGGGAGTTGGCTGAGTTGGAAGGTTCCGATGAGTTGGGTGTTATTGGCCCAAAGATCGAAGGATTGGTTGGATGGGTTTTGTACTTGGAAGTCGAGTGTAAGTTGATAGGTTGAGATGGAGGTGCAGTTGCCGGTTTGGACGGAGAGGTTGTAGATTTCGCAGGGTTGAGGGTTATTGATGCAAGGCGGCACGGGGAATTCGGCTATTTTACAGCAATTGGGGTTATCGTTAATACATACTTTAAGTACGTCGTTGTTACCGCCATTGTAGGGGAAGTTAGGGATGGTGATTGGGAGTTGGCTGAGTTGGAAAGTTCCGATGAGTTGGGTGTTATTGGCCCAAAGGTCGAAGGATTGGTTGGAAGGGTTTTGTACTTGGAAGTCGAGGGTGAGTTGATAGGTTGAGATGGAGGTGCAGTTGCCGGTTTGGACGGAGAGGTTGTAGATTTCGCAGGGTTGGGCGAATAAGCTGGAGAAAGTACTAAAGGCAAGCAAGAAGGAAAAAAAACGCATGAGCAAAAGGTTTTATAAATAATGTTTGCTAGATACGATTAGTAGATTACGTGTAGAATTAGTTTGGTAGAAAAGCAGGAAAATGTATAAAACTATCTTTTGGGTATATCTACTTTGTTTTTTAGTAAAAGCAACAAAGGTGTTCGTAGCCGTTCGTTCCAAGCCCGTTCGCTATGGTCTGCTCCTTCCCATTTTATCGTACTCCAATTCGTGGAGTTGTATCCTTTTTGTGAAAGAATGGTATCTGCATGCGCTTGAAACGGTTCATATAGCGAGTCTAAGGTAGCAGTTCCAAAGTCAAAATAAAACAGGTGATTCTCAGGGGAAGGGATTGTTTCTTTAAAGTAGTTGAGGAAGGCATTGGGTATAGGGTTGTTATCAACGGAAAATATTCCTGGCCAATGTGTTGAAAGGCAGGCAGCGCCTCCGAAAATATTGGGGTATTCACATAAAGCGTACATTGAAATGAGGCCTCCCATACTTGAGCCTGCTATGAACGTATGAGAAGCATCCGCTAGGGTAGAGTAGGCACTATCGATAAAGGGCTTTAGCTCTGAGGTAAGGAAGCGCAGGTAGTTGTCAGACTGGATTCCTTGTGAAAACAGGTGGGAATGCGTAGTTCGCGTTGCATTGTTGATTAGCGAATCGCGAAATGGCTTAGGAAGCTGCTCAAATGGTTTTTGAGGAAAGTATTCTGAGTGTCTAGCTGGTCCATTGTTCCAGATACCAACTATAATACAGTCCATGAGGTTTTCGTGGACAGATAATTTTGCCATGGTTTCATCGACGCCCCATTCTTGATGATTCCATGTATTGGATGCATCGAAGAGCATTTGGCCGTCGTGCATATAGAGCACAGCATATTTATTATTTTTTGAATAATTGGGCGGGATCCATATATCAATTTGCCTAGGAGAGATAAAGCGAGACGGGAAGGCGCTGTAGCTTTGTATCGAGCCAAAAGAGGCCGCAACAGGTTGTCCTATAGACGGGATAGGAATTAAAGCAATGGTGGAGAGCAGTAAAATAAGGAATGGCATATTAAAACAATATTTTGTAAGTAATGGCGTCAAAGTAAAGGTAATTTAAATTAAAGATAGATTAAGGCCGAGGCTAGTTTTGTGAAATTGTAGATTATGGTGCACTTTTGTCTCGTGAAAAAGAATTTGTTATTGCTTTTGGTGTTTACAGCGTTGTTTTCATGCGCTAAACAGGGCACTATTACGGGTGGAGTCCGGGACACCCGTCCTCCAATGTTAGATACCTTGAGGAGTACTCCGAATTACGCAACGTTTTTTGCGGATCGGTATGTTCGATTATATTTTGACGAGTGGGTTGTTTTAAAAGAGGTTGCGAAGGAGGTGGTTATTTCACCGCCATTAACGCCAATGCCTAAAATAACCTTAGATAAAAAGGCCGTAGTTGTGGACTTTGACGGCATTACGTTGCGGCCCAACACGACGTATACGATTCATTTTGGTACTGCTGTGAGAGATTTGCATGAAGGTAATCCAGCGCAGGACTTACGGTACGTTTTTTCTACGGGTTCAATTATTGATAGTTTGGAGGTAGAGGGAACTGTGACCGATGCTTTAACTGGTAATCCGGTGGAGTTCGTGAGTGTTATGCTGAATGACGTATTGGAAGACAGTATTATCTTAAGGGAGAAGCCTTATTACTTTGGCAAGACGGATAAGTCAGGAAAGTTTAGTATTAAGAATGTCCGCGAGGGCGTTTTTCGGTGTGTTGCAATTGAGGAAGGGCAGACACCAAACTTAAAGTGGAACATAGGCGCTGAAAGGATTGGTTTTGCGGATAGTTTGCTTGTTTTGAATGATACGATTAAGCGTGCGGCGGCCACTATTCAGGTATTTACTAACCAGGGTATGCTTCGTGTTCTGGACCGATCGGCTACTACCTATGGGGTTGTTCGCCTACTTTGGTCTGATCTTGCACCGAGCTTGGAGGTCCGTCCGGTTGTTGATACCTTGGGTCTTAAGTGGATGTCGGAACGTCGGAGGGATACGGTTTGGGTTTGGTATGATTTTCCTCCGGATCGTGCAGCTGTTCCATGGTCTTTGGTAACTGGACCTGGCGATACCACCCGATTGCGGGCTTTGTCAAGGGCTGATTTTATGGTGAGGCATCGGTTAGGCCACATGGATCAGGCTGTTTTGGGTGGTAGATCGCGGTCGGTTGGAGGGGCTCCGGTAGCGAAGCCTTCTACTAGTTTGCCGGCTAGGTTGAGCACAATTCCATTTTCGGAGTCAATTAGATGGGCCTATAATGTTCCAATTATTTCGGTTGATACGAGTCGTTGGAGGGTAATGTTGAACGATACGGTAGTGTTTAGAGATTTTGTCGTGAGGAGGGATAGTATAACTCCGAGGGGACTGGAGGTGAGGGGTAATTGGGCGTCGGGTAGTCGGATTATGTGGCAGTTATTACCGGGGGCGTTGACAGACTATTATGAGTCGGTCAATTTGGACACGCTTCAATATGTAACTCAGATTGTGGGGGAAAAGGAGTTGGGGGTGTTATCCTTGGCAGTGGAAGGGTTATCATCTGGGCGGTCTTATGTGTTGGTATTATTGAATGGTAATATGCGGAAAGAAGAGCGGGTATTTACTGCAATAGAGTCGAAGCAAGCGTTTGTATTTAAGGATTTGCTTCCTGCTGCTTACACGGTGCAACTTATTGAGGATTGGAATGCTAATGGCAGGTGGGACACGGGGAGTTATTTTGAGAAGCGGCAGCCTGAGCCGATTTTCACTAAAAAATTAGATGCCATAAAGCCTAATTGGCAGCTTGAGGCGACTATCTCTACCAAGAAAGAGGAGAATAAAAAGAGGGGAAATTAGATTTTGAACCGCATGGCAACGGTTCTGCCATTTTGCATGAAGCGACAATCATCGCTCAGTTGCTTCATAAGAAAGATGCCTCGTCCACCGCATTTTTCCAAGCATTCATCTGCGGTAGGATCTGGGACTTTGTTGGGGTCAAAACCTAGGCCTTGGTCGGATACTCGAACTTCCAATGCGTCTGCATGCCTTAGGAGGGATACGGAGACTTTCTTTTTACAATCGCATCCATTTCCATGGATGATTGCGTTGGTAACGGCCTCAGTCAGTGTAATTAGGATATTTCCTTGGGTATCTGGGGATAACTGATACCGTTGTGCTAGTTCATCTACAAAAGGCTGAACTCGGTCAACCTCAACGGGGCTTGATAAAAAAGAAAACTGCGTGTCCAAATTACTCATGTGGCAAGTTTGGAAAAGTGAAGTAATGATTATTGCATACGGGTGCTCCTTAAAGCGGGAAACGGATTAATTACAAATGGAATGGCGGGGAATAACAAAGGAACGCAAAATTAAGGGTATTTTAACATATTCCGCAAGGGGCGGATGGAACTTTTGTAGATAATGGGTCTTATGGGCCAGGTTTGGCCCATTTTTAAATGATTTTGGATAGGTAAATCATTTATTTTTGGATATTTTTAAAGATTTCCCAGGATTTTTCTGCTATTTGAATGGAGGTGTGTTCGATGTAGTGGCTGCCGGCAGCAGGATCGTTTAGTTGATCGAAGCCACTTTCCATTTTAAGTAAATGTTGAATGTTTCGAGCGATTCGGCGTGCGAATTGGGGAGGATAATTGGAGAGGTCTTCTCTATCCTCGTCGTAAGGAGTTACAACTAGTTGGTCCGCGCCCCCTAAGACTGCGGACATAGCCATTGTAGTGGCTTTAATCATATTGGTATACAGAGCGTCTGTGTAGGCATTTTTTTGGAAAGTACAGGAAACGGTTGGGGGGGAAACTGTTAAATTCCAAGCATTTGTCCAGTTCATCCAGGCGAGTTTAAAGGCCCTAATTTTGGCAATTTCGACTAGGTAGTGGGTTCCAACACTTAGCTGACAATGAATAGCAGCGGTGATTTTTGCTGGACTACCACCTAACTGGGTTAGGTGGGTCAAGTACAGATTTGCATCTGATAATAAGCTGGCGACGGCTTCTTCTGGGTTAGGATTATCGGTATTCAGTAGAATAGTTTGGAACCCGGGAAATTGGATTTGCGCCCAATCAATAAGCTCCTTTAGGTACCTCCAGTCTTGAAGTTTGGATTGATGGAGCGGGTTATACCCTAGTGTTCCGCGCAGTTGTTGGGTACTGAGGTTGTTTTTTATACAAAGGCTAGAGAGGCACGCTAGGGTAGCTCCGGGATTAGCCCATACGCCTGGTCCACGAAAATGCAAGCCAACAAAATCGAGGTAAACTCCTTGAAGGAGCTGTTCCATAAACGGTTCGTCGGGTATATTTGTGAGGTAAAAGTGAAGACCTTCAGTGCCGAATTGAAGGGCTTCAAGTGCTTGTTCATTGGCTTTTTGAGGGTCATTTACGATAATCTGCTCACCAATTTCCCAGTTTTGTGATTGGGGTAAAGGAGGGTATTCAGCGGAGGCTGCTGTTGGTGAAAAGGATAAATGGCGGTTATATTGCCAGTCGAGGCTATTCGAATTTTGGCCTTTTAAGTCTTTTTCTATTTGAGCCAACCACTCTTGTCTTGTAACGGGAGTGAATGAGTTTAGCAGGTTCATAGTAACTAATAATTGATCAGTTTATTTAACTGCAGTTTGAGTTGTTCGAGTGGGAAGAAATTTTGTTCGAGCTGTATAGCGAAGGGTACAGGTGTATCAAGGCTCGCTGCTCGTAAGACAGGGGCATCTAAATATTCGAACAGATGTTCACTTATCCAGGCAGCAAGTTCTCCTCCGAGCCCCCCGAAAAGTGTGTCTTCATGTAAGATGAGCACCCTATTTGTTCGTTTGACGGAGGCAGTGATAGCTTCGTAGTCGAGAGGGACGAGAGATCGAAGATCAACGATATCGGCGTTAATACGGAGGTCATCCGCTGCTTTTTCTGCCCATCGAACACCTAGTCCGTAGGTAAGGATACTTAGTTGTGATCCGGTTCGCACCTGCCTAGCCTTTCCGATTTCGACGGTGTAGTATCCCTCCGGTACGGAGCCGCTTTCGGATCGGTAGAGTCCTTTATGTTCAAAAAACATGACGGGGTTTGGATCGCTGAATGCGGCGAGGAGGAGCCCTTTTGCATCGTAAGGCGTTGCTGGAAACACCACCTTTAACCCTGGGACATGGGTAAACCAGGCCTCATTGGATTGAGAATGGAAGGGGCCGGCGCCGGTGCCGCCACCGGTGGGCATACGGATGACGACGTCTGCGTTTTGTCCCCATCTCCAATGGAGCTTAGCGAGGTTGTTGACGATTTGATTAAAGCCGCAGGTTACGAAATCGGCGAATTGCATTTCCACCATTGCCTTCATTCCTTTTAAGGAGAGGCCAAGGCTAATACCTACGATGGCGCTTTCGCATAGAGGAGTATTCCGGACGCGGTCTTTACCGAAGGCATCGACAAAGCCTTGTGTGATTTTGAAAACACCGCCATATTCTGCAATATCTTGCCCCATAAGGACAAGGTTGGGGTGTTTTACCATTGCTTCTCTAAGGCCTTCGGAGAGGGCATCGATAAAGCGGAGTTCTCGTAGGGATCCGGATGGTTCGATGGGGCTGCTATCATGGGGTGCATATACATCCTTCAGTTCCTCTTCCGTGTCTGGAATCGGTTCTGGTTCATTAAACATGATTTCAACCGCTTCGGATATTGCTTTTTTATATTTTTTATGAATGGTATCGATTAGGTGATTATCTAGAATGCCCTCTTTTTTGAGCCAGGTTTCGAAGTTGGTGATAGGATCTCGGAGCGCCCATGCATCCATCATTTCTTTGGGTACATATTTAGTACCGCTGGCCTCTTCGTGTCCGCGCATTCTAAACGTAATACACTCAAGCAAGAAAGGTTCTGGATTTTCTCGTAGTTCTGCAGCTATTTTCTGAAT
>Ga0208787_1000869_pt1 | contig 13882 bp, 13 predicted proteins | sample Wag4_2014_7_11_FD_187362 | JGI IMG/M metagenome (GOLD analysis project Ga0208787, IMG submission 187362) | Fresh water microbial communities from Ohio, USA - Utica-2 Time Series HT 2014_7_11 (SPAdes) (version 2) | ecosystem: Environmental > Aquatic > Freshwater > Water tank | place: USA: Ohio... | reverse complement strand
AATCAAGATCTAATAGAGGATCTGATTTAAAAATTAATTTAGAGGTTAGTTTAGAAGAGGCTTATTTTGGAAAAAAACAAACCATAAATTTATCCTCAAATGAAAAATGTGAAAAATGTTCTGGAGTTGGAGCTGAACCTGGCTCAAAGCCAAAAAAATGCTCAACTTGCGATGGCTATGGAAAAGTTAGAACCCAACAAGGCTTTTTTACACTTCAACAAACTTGCCCTGACTGTAGCGGAGACGGAGAAATGTTATCAAATCCTTGTAAAGATTGTAGAGGCTCTGGCGCTGTTAAAACTAAAAAAAATCTATCCATTCAAATTCCAAAGGGAGTTGATGATGGCACACAAATGAGATTATCTGGAAAAGGAGATGCGGGTTACAGAGGAGGATCTAATGGTGATCTTTATGTTTTAATTAATATTCAAAAGCATAAAATTTTTGAAAGATCTGAGGAAAATTTATACTATAAATTACCCATTTCTATGACTGATGCAGCGCTTGGTGCTGAAATTGAAGTTCCAACCATTGATGGTGGAAAATCAAAGGTTAAAATTCCTGAAGGAACTCAGTCTGGAAAACAATTTAGATTAAAGGGTAAAGGAATGCCCATTTTAAGAGAAAATGATTTTGGCGATCTTTACCTTGAGACCAATGTCATAGTTCCAGAGTCTTTGTCTAGAGAACAAAAAGACTTACTTGAAAAATTTAAATCTTTAGAAAAACTAAATAATAATTTGGAAATAAGTAATTTTCTTACTAAAGCTAAAAAATTCTGGGAAAATATCAAATAAATATATATTCTCATCCATAAAATTAAACTATTAATGACTGAAGTTTTAAGTAAAGCGCTTGACTTACATAAACAAGGAAAATTAGAAGAAGCAAAAAAAATTTATAATGAGCTTCTAAAAAATGACTTAAATAATTTTAAGCTATTAAATTTACTAGGGATTATTAACTTACAATTAAAAAACTATCGTAAAGCAATTATTTTAATTAATAAAGCAATCAACATTAACCCAGGTCATCACGCACTCTATAATAACTTAGGCACAGTATATAAAGAACTTCAAGAATATGATGATGCAATAAAAAATTTTGAAAAAGCTTTTGAATTAAATCCGAATTATGCAGAAGCACTCTCTAATCTTGGGATAATTAATTCAATTCTAAAAAAGTACGACAAAGCCTACAATTATTATAAAAACTGTTTAAGAATTAACCCAAACTTTAGTGAAGGATATAACAACCTAGGATTACTTTTTCATAAAATAATGAATTATGAAAAAGCAATCGATAATTTTAATAAGGCAATAAAAATTAATAGATCTTATATTGATGCTTATAAGAATAGGGCAAATTCATACATAGCAATTAAAAAATATTTGATGGCATTGGAGAATTATTATGAATTAATAATTCTAGATCCAAAAAATAAAAATGTATATGAGAGCAGAATTTTTTTTACTAAAAAATATATTTGTGATTGGAAAGATTATTATTATTATTTAGAAAGATTTGAAGACGAGATTAGTAAAAAAAGAGATTTAATTTATATAAGTCCATGGGAATTAACCTTAATTAGCGATTCCCCAAAAATTATTCATAAATACGTAGATTATTATAATAAAAGTATTCTTTTAAAGAAAAATTATAAAATTAAAAACAATAATAATTTAAAAAAACAAAAAATTCATATTGCATATTATTCTACTGATTATAGGAGGCATCCAGTAAGCCATCTACTTGTAAATGTTCTTGAGAACCATGACAGGAATAATTTTGAAATATTCGGTTTTCATTCACCAGAGAGTAAGGACGATGACATGACCGATAGGATTTCAAAAACATTTGATGAATTTATCGATATCAGTAATGTTTCTGATGAGGATGTCATTCTCAAATCAAGAGATTTAAAAATTGATATAGCAATTGATCTTAACGGACATACAGGTTTAAACAGAATGAATCTTTTTGTTAATAGAGTAGCACCAATTCAAATAAATTATTTAGGATATCCTGGTACGGTTGGTAGCCATATGGATTATATAATTGCTGATAAAAATTTAGTTCCTTATAAAGATAAAAATTTTTATTTTGAAAAAATAATTTATATGCCCGACTGTTATCAACCCTATGACTCAAATAAAATTATTTATAATAATTTCAATCGTGAAAAATTTAATTTACCTAAATCAGGTTTTGTATTTGCTTGCTTAAATAATGTCGTAAAGATTAATCCAATAATTTTTGATTGCTGGATGCGAATACTTAATAAAACAAATAATACATATTTTGTTTTTTTAGAAAGTAATAATCTATGTAAAGATTATTTGATTAATGAAATAAAAAAAAGGGGGGTCGATATAAACCGTATTTTTTTTTCCCCTTTAGTTAGTTATGAAAATATGTTTCAAAGATATCAGTTTTGCGATCTTTTTTTAGATACGTTCCCATATTCAGGACATACTACTGCTAGCGAAGCCTTGTCCTCAGGCTTGCCATTATTGACACTTGCTGGAAACTCATTTCAAAGTAGGGTGTCCTTAAGTTTACTTAAGAATCTGTCTTTGCCTGAACTTATAACTTATAATATTCAAGACTACGAAAATTACGCAATATTTATCGCTAACAACCCTAAAGAATTAGAAAAAATAAAAAAAAAATTAATTCTATCGATTAAAACTTCTAATATATTTAATACTAAGCTTTATACAAAAAATTTAGAATATGCATACAAACTTGTACAGAATCGCTATTATAGAAATTTAAATAATGAAGATATACATTTAAATTAAAGCAGGTAATTTCTTAATGAAAAAAATTAATATAACAATTACTGGTGCCCTTGGAAGAATGGGTAGGGTTCTACTAAAAAAAATATCAAAAAACAAAAAATTAAAATTGCTTAGTTTAACAGACGTAAAATCTGGAAAAATTATTGATGGAGTAAAGATACAAAACAATAATTTAGAGGCTTTTAAAAAAACAGACGTTATTATTGATTTTTCAAAACCCAAAGCTACAATTGAAATTTTAAACTATGCAAAAAAACTTAAAAAAAAAGTTGTTATTGGCACAACTGGCTTTACAAAAAAACAAGATAATATAATTAAAAATAGTTCAAAAAAAATTGCTATATTCAAATCAGGTAATATGAGTTTAGGAGTTAATTTATTAGAATATTTAGTTGCTATTTTAACCAAAAAAATAACGAATAACTATCAGATAGCAATTGTAGATAATCATCATAAAAGAAAAATAGACTACCCATCAGGTACAGCACTAATGCTTGCTAATGCGGTCGCCAAAGGGAGAAAAAAAAATTTGCATTCTTTAGTGGGGAACAAATATTTCAATAAAAATGGAAAATTTCAAAATAATAAAATTAATTTTTTTATTACCAGAAAAGGTAATACCATTGGTAAACATTCTGTAATTTATAGCAATAATGCAGAGAATATTGAATTAAAACACACTGCATTTTCTAGAGAACTTTTTGCGGAGGGCGCACTTAATGCTGCTTTTTGGCTTGATAAAAAAAATAAGGGCTTATTTAACATGCAGGATATGTTTAAACTTAAATAAGTTAAATTTTTTTTAATGCAATTAAATAAGTCTAAAGCCTTAAAGCTTATTCAACTACTTTCCCAATCTATAAAAGACCCAAAAACAGCACTTAGGTATAGAAACAAGTTTACTTTGCTCACCTCCGTTTTGCTCTCAGCACAATGTACTGATACAAATGTAAATAATGTAACCAAAAATATATATAATAAATATTTTACGCCTAAACATTTTGTTGATCTTAAAATAAATAAAATTAGAAAACTTATAAAAAGTATAGGTCTGTTTAACTCTAAGGCTAAAAACCTTTATCATCTGTCAAAAATTTTAATTGAAAAATATCACGGTAAAGTTCCAGGTGATTTTGAAAAACTGATACTTCTACCTGGGGTTGGAAGAAAAACTGCAAATGTTGTGCTCAATGAAGCTTTTAACAAGCCTACAATTGGGGTGGACACCCACGTATTCAGGGTAAGCAATAGAACAGGTTTAACAACAGGAAAAAATCCAGAGGAAGTAGAAAAACAACTTATAAAAGTCTTAGCAAATAGATATTTAAAAAAGGCCCATCATTTAATTCTTTTACACGGCAGATACACATGTAAATCTAGAAATCCACTCTGTACAAAATGTATAATTAATAAGATTTGTCTATATAAAGATAAAAATGTCTAAAAAAATTATTGGTATTGGCAATGCCATTGTTGATGTATTTGTAAAAGTTGATGACAATTTTCTATCTAAAAACAAACTTGTTAAAGGTTCAATGAAACTTATTGAAAAAGACGAGTTTGAGAATTTAAAAAGTACCATTAAAATTGAAAAAATTGAGGCAGGGGGAAGTGTTGCAAATACAATGGCAGGTATCGCGTATCTTGATGGGAATCCAACTTTTATAGGAAAAATTAGCTCAGATGAATTCGGAAAAGTTTATAAAGAAAGTCTTGAAAAGTTAAATGTAAATTTTCCTTACATAAAAAAAAAGGAAAATTTATCAACAGGAGCTTCAATTATTTTTATAACGCCGGACTCTGAAAGAACAATGTGTACATATCTTGGTATCTCTTCTCAACTTTCAAAGGAGGATATTAATGAGAATACCATCAAAAATTGCGAACTTATTTTCTTAGAAGGTTATCTTTGGGATAAAGGTAAGAGCGAAGAAATGTTCAGACATACAATTAATTTAGCAAAAAAAAATAATATTAAAATTGCAATGAGCCTATCTGATATTTTTTGTGTCAGCAGGCATAAAGTAGATTTCTTTAAACTTTTAATAAATGATTTAAATATACTAATTGGGAATGAGCATGAGATAAATGAGCTAATGAATAAAGAAAATTTATTAGATAGTATCAAAGAACTTAAAAAAATAAATAAAACTATCCTCATTACAAGAGGTAAAAATGGAAGTTTAGCCGTTATAAATAATGACATTATCAACTGTGAAAGTATAACAGTGAAAAAAGTTGTCGACTTAACAGGAGCAGGAGATTTATTTGCTTCTGGATTTTTTAAAGAGTACTTGGATAACTCTAATATTAAAAAATGCCTTCAAACCGGGTCAGAACTTGCAGCAAAAATTATTCAAAAAATTGGAGCAAGGCTAAATTAATTAGCCAAATAATATAAAGATTTTTTTTCAATAATAAAACTATCATCTCTAAAATATTTATAAATTTTTTTTCTAAGACGATGAAGATGAGTTTCAAAAGCATGAGTATCCAAATCAAGACTATGCTTCCAAATACTTTTAAGTAAAAAAGATTTGTTTAGACCGTTATTATTTTTTAGCGCTAGTATTAGCTCTAATTCTTTCTCTGTTAATTTAACTTTTATTTTTTTTTTTGAAATGGATCTTTGATTAGAATCAATTTCATAATCATTGATTATAATTTTAGATTTTTTAAAAAAAATAAATTTAGTATAAAGAATTTTTATTATTTCTATAAAAGATAGAATATCTATGGGTAAAGTTAAAGGAACGTGAAAGCTTGATAAAGTTATATTATTTCTTTTTATATAATCTTTACTTTTACAAAGTAAAATAATAGGAAAATTTTCAATTAAATTCTCTTTTACTTTGCAGGATTTCATACCATCAGAAAATAATATTCTAATTTGGGTCCCTTCTTTGTTTTTATTTAAATTTAAATCTTTATTTATAATATAGTTAATCTCGAGTTCATTAATAATATCCGAGAATGTATCAGAACCGAAAATAACAAGGTTAATATTACCCATAAATAAATATAATATATTACTATGATCATTATAAATAATTATGGCTATCTAACATATAAAAAACTTAAATTTCGTTGCTCACTAGGAAAGGCTGGTATTGGTGATAAAATAAGGGAGGGAGACAACATAACTCCTAATGGAATTTTTAAAATAATAAAAGTTTATTATCGCAACGATAGAATAAAAAATATTAAATCAAATTTCAATCTTATAAAAATAAATAAAACTATGGGGTGGTGTAACGACTATAAAAGTCGTTATTACAATAGGCAAATTAAATTGCCATCAAAGTTTGGTCATGAAAAACTTTTTAGAAAAGACAACCTTTATGATTTAATTTGTGTTCTAAATTTTAATAATAATCCTACTATCAAAAAAAAGGGCAGCGCAATATTTATTCACATATCAAGAAAAAAGTATAAGGCTACATCTGGTTGTATTGGTTTGACAAAAAATAATTTAATAAAATTATTAAGAATATTAAAAAAAGATACAAAAATTAAGATTATTAAAAATTAGAGCCTTTGACCAAAAATTCCGGTTCCAATTCGAATGTAGGTCGAGCCATGACGAATCGCGTCAACATAATCATGTGTCATGCCCATACTCAAGTCGAAAAGATTTGAGGCTGAAGCTAGTTTTTTCAAATTAGAAAAGTAGAGATTAGGATCTTTGTCTACTGGTGGAATACACATTAATCCCAAAATATTTAGTTTAAGTTGATTTTTACAAAAATTAATAAAATCAGCACTGTCATCGACACTAATGCCTGATTTTTGCGCCTCATCACCTAAATTAATTTGTATAAAATACTTTAATTTTTTTTTTTTAATATTTTCTTCCTGCATTAATTTGTTAGCCAATTTTTCTGAGCCCAGAGAATGAATGTAATTAAAGATATTAACTGCCTCAGAAACTTTATTAGATTGCAAATTTCCAAGTAAATGAAGGCTAATATCTTTATTATTTTTTAAAATATCCGACCACTTATAGGTGGCCTCTTGAACTTTATTTTCTCCAAAGTTAAGGTGACCAGCTTTAATTATAGGATCTATCTTATCCATGTTAAAGTTTTTAGTAACAACAATAAGATTTGTATTTTTTGATAAACTATTAATAGTGTTTTTTATATTATAATAATTATCTAAAATATTCATGTTCTTTAATAAAAAGTTGAAATTCTTTTATTTTGGTAAAGTAATTAACAATAAAAAGAATTTATTAAGATTTAAAAATATATCATATATTTGTATCTGGGATGGCAATAATAATATTGAACAAATAAAAATAGAAAGGAAATTTTGTAAAAAACATAATATTAAATTTTACCTATCTAATAATATTAATTTATCAAAATTTTTAAAGGCAGATGGAATTCACATTCCTTCAAGTTTTAAGGGAAAAATCCACAACATTAACTCTAATATGGATATTGTCGGAACTGCCCATCACCACAAAGATTGCTATATTAAAATGAGTCAAGGGTGCAAAGGTATTTTTATATCACCATTATTTTATAATAAAAAATACTCAACAAGTAAAATTCTAGGCCCACTAAAATTTAGTAATATTAGTAAAATTTGTAAAACTGAAATTTATGGCCTTGGGGGTGTAAAACCTTGTAATATTAAAATTTTAAATTTATTAAAACTTGACGGTATTGGAGGAGTATCTTTATTCGAATAAAAAAAAGCCCACTTTTATTTCTAAAAATGGGCTTTTTTCGATTAAATTAATCTCTTAAACCTTAAAACGCTGTTGTAAGTCTTAAAGTTAAATCGTTAACATCTCTGCCAGCTGTATTAGCTGTGTCTTCACCTTTAGAAGCTACTGCAACTAATGCAACAGGTCCTAAATTGTAGCCAACTGATAGTGAAGTAACTTTTTCATCAATTGCTGTTGAAACGTCAGTTTTAACATGCGTTAAACCTAAAGTAACAGTAGGAGTCACTGCAAAAGTTGCTCCAAATGTATCAGACTTTTGATCTAATTGTGTTGCAGTTGTAGCAGCAGTTCTGTTTTGTTTATGTCTTTCATAACCAATTGCTACTGGTCCAGTTGCATAACTAGCTCCATAATGCTTACCTTTAATGTCCGTTGTAGCAGTAGTTCCTGCATCCATTTTATTTTCAAAGTACCTTAAGCCAAGTCCTTTGACACCAAATGTATTTGCTCCAACTAAACCAACTTCATATGATGAATTTGATATGTTAGTGTTTGATCCTACTGATTGATCACTACCACCAAAATCAAAAGTTCTTGGCGCATAAAGTATAGAAGCAGTTACTCCAGCTTCTGGAATTGCTTGCACAATACCAAATCCCATTGCTTCTTTTGTTCGAGCGCCAATAGTGTTTGCACCATTTCCGCCGAATCCAGCAATAACGTTATCCATTATGTCTGTTATTTGAGGAACTTGAGATTGTGTAATGTTTTGAATATGATCAACCCCAACTGTAACTGTTGTATTTCCAGAAATAAAATCAATATAAACATTTTCGTTAGATATTGAATTCGCCTCTGTGCCAGTTATTGTTTGTGCACCAGCTGTTGTGTTTGTTGTAGCGTTACCGTCAAATTCAAGAGAAAAACCAGCGGCATAATTCATGCCATTGTTTAATTTTCCTTTGTTTGCAACGTTAACTTGTGACTCTCTACCAAAACCTCGAGTAGATAAGCCGCTGTTAGCACCGTCATAAGATTGCGATTTGTACGTCAGTGCCAAATTACCTGTAACTGTTGTCTGAGCTATTGCTGCAGATCCAGATATCAATCCGCTAATTAAAGCAGTTGATAAAAGTAGTTTATTTTTCATTTTTTACCTTTTTATTGTTTAATTGATCGTATAATAATATTATTAGCGTCGAAAAGAATTTATATTATAATGATATTTTAATTTTTTTCGGTTTTGTTGTATTTATACAACAGTAAATATACCTTAAAAATTGCTAGAAAATGCTTAATCATTTTAACTTTTCAAAAAAAACCTTAGTTTTGGTATTTATAATATTTCTAAACAGTTGCAGTAAATCAAAACCTGATACTGAAGATCAAAAAATAATTGATCCTAATCCTGTAAATAGGGCAAAGGAGTATGCTGCACAAGGTGGTGGAATCTTTGGGGTAATTGGTCAGAATAAATCAGCTAATACTTTCGAATTTTCAACTTCAAACGTTTTGTGGAGAGCAACTCTTAAATCCCTAGATTTTCTTCCTTTAATGAATGCCGACTACTCGGGTGGTATTATAATATACGATTGGTACTCACAAACTAGTAACCCAAAAGAGCAGATAAAAATTTCGGTTCAGTTTTTAAACAATGAGCTAAGATCAGATTCTATTAAAATAACAGCTCATAAAAAAATTTGTGAAACTGCAGAGCGTTGTTCAAATTCTACTCTAGATCAAAACTTTGCAAATTCTATTAAAGATAGCATTATAACTTCTGCCCGCACATTAAAAATTGAAGAAGCTAAAAAAGAAAAAAAATAGTTTTTAAAGGATGGAAAATTATAATCCTTTAGTCGTTGAAAATAAGTGGCAGTCTTTTTTTGAAAAAAATCAAATATTTAAAACTAAAAAAAATATAGGTAAAAAATTTTATTGCCTTGAAATGTTTCCTTATCCTTCAGGTAATATTCATATGGGCCACGTTCGAAATTATACCTTAGGTGATGTCATCGCTAACTATAAAAGACTTAAGGGTTATAATGTTCTTCATCCTATGGGCTGGGATGCTTTTGGTCTTCCTGCTGAAAATGCTGCTATTCAAAATAAATTACATCCTGGAGTTTGGACTAAAAAAAATATTGCAGTAATGAAAAATCAATTACAGCGCCTTGGTCTTTCTATTGATTGGGATAAAGAAGTTTCAACGTGTGATGATAATTATTACAAACATCAACAATCACTTTTTTCTTTCTTTTTTAAAAAAAGTCTAGTTTATAAAAAGGAAAGCTATGTAAACTGGGATCCTATTGATCAAACGGTGCTTGCAAATGAGCAAGTGATTGATGGTAAGGGTTGGAGATCGGGAGCAATCGTTGAGAAAAAGAAATTAAGCCAGTGGTTTTTAAATATTACAAAATACTCAGATGAACTTTTAGAGTCCCTTGAAAATTTAAAAGGATGGCCTGAAAAAGTTAAGTTAATGCAGAAAAATTGGATTGGAAAGTCCATTGGATGCGAGATAGATTTTTTAACAAATAATGAAAAGAAAATAAAAATTTTTACAACTCGACCGGATACAATTTTTGGAGCATCCTTTGTTGCAATTGCTCCTGATCATCCTTTTACTAAATTTTTTGAAAATGATGAAAATTTTTTAAAGTTTAAAAATGAAGCACTTAAAAATATCGCAATTGAATCTTCCTTATCAAAGAATGAAAAATTAGGTTTTAAAACGCCTTATTTTGTTCATCACCCATTTATTAAAGATAAAAAACTGCCAATTTATGTAAGTAATTTCATACTTATGGATTACGGCACAGGTGCAATTTATGGGTGCCCTGCCCACGACCAAAGGGATTTAGAATTTGCCTTAAAATATAAATTGGAGGTTTTACCTGTTGTATCACCTGTAAAATCGCAAGATATAAAAATTAAAGATGAAGCTTATGTAGATGATGGTTTTATAATTAACTCTGATTTTTTAAACGATTTAAGCGTTAGTGAAGCGAAGAGGAAAATAATTAAAATTATTGAAGATAAAAAAATTGGAAATTCTAAAACAATTTACAGATTAAAAGACTGGGGAATATCAAGGCAGCGATATTGGGGTTGTCCTATTCCAATTCTTTATAGAGAGGATGGTAAAATTATTCCTGTTCTTGAAAAAGATTTACCCGTTAAACTTCCTGAAGATATTGATTTCAGTAAACCTGGAAATCCTTTGGAAAACCATCCAACATGGAAATATACAAAATGCCCAGAAACTGGAATGAAGGCCATTCGTGAAACGGATACCCTTGATACCTTTGTGGACTCCTCTTGGTATTTTTTACGATTTTGTTCGCCTCTTGAACAAAATCATCCCTTTAATGAAGAGGATGTCAATTATTGGATGCCCGTTGATCAATATATTGGTGGAGTTGAGCATGCAATTTTGCATCTTTTATATTCAAGATTTTTTACCCTTGCTTTAAAAGATGAATTTAAATTTAAATTTACAGAACCATTTCAAAATCTTTTTACTCAAGGCATGGTATGTCATCCAACCTTTAAAACTGAAAAAGGAGATTGGGTCTTTCCAAAGGATGTAAAATTTGAAGAGGGGAAATATTTTTTAGATAATAAAATAAAAATTTTAAAGGGTGACAGCCAGGCAATGTCAAAATCAAAGAAAAATATTGTAGATCCGGATGATATTATAAAAATTTATGGCTCCGATGCGGTAAGATGGTTTATATTATCGGACAGTCCTCCAGATCGCGATATTCAATGGAGTGATAGTGGTATTCAAGGTGCTTATAAATATATTCAGAAAATTTTTCGAACATGTGAGAAAATATCAAATTATCAAAAAACAAATGAAAACTTTGATAATAATTTTTTAGTTAAAGTTGATATTTTAATAAAAGAAATTTCAGAATGCGTTGAAAAATTTCAAATGAATGTTGCTGTTGCAAAATTGTATACTTTTTTAAATCTTATTAATGATGAAATTGAAAAATTAGGAGTTGATAAAAATAGTTTAATTGATGTTTTTAAAAAATATTTAATAATTATTTCAGCTTTTATTCCTTTTATTGCAAATGAATGCTGGGAAAAAATTACAAAAGAAAATAATCTAAGTTCGCAAGTGTGGCCTAAAATTGAAAATACTCTCATAAAAAAAGATCACTTTGATGTTGTAATCCAAATTAACGGTAAAAAAAGGGCAATTATCAACGCTATTAACGATGAAAGTGAAGAAAATATTTTTAGTAAATCCTTAGCAATTAAAAATATTAAAGTTATATTGGATGAAAAAAATATAATAAAAAAAATTTTTATAAAAAATAAACTGCTTAATATTGTCACCAATGATAAATAAATTTTTTCTAACTATTATAATTTCAGTTTTCTTAACTAATTGCGGTTTTTCACCCATATATACCACAAGTTCTAAACAGATAATTATTTCTAAATCAGAAATAGTCGGCGATAGAGATCTAGCTTTTAATTTAGAACAAAAATTAAATTTTAAAAAAGATGAAAAGAATTTGAATGCTTATATATTTAAAGCTCAAATTTATGATACAGCAGAAAGCTCTCTTATTGATTCAAGAGGAATATCCACAGAAGAAATTATTAAATTAACAGTGAGTTATCAATTTGAAGATAAAAATGGCGTTATAATATACCAGGATGCCGTATCCAAAGATAAACGAGTTTCTGTTACTGACAATTTATCAAATAATATTCTAGTAAAAAATAATGAAAAAAGAGTATTATTAGATTCTATAATTCAAAATATCTTATTTAAATCTAGAGTCTCATTAAATTAGTTTAAATGCTCTTAAAATCACAAGAGATAAGTCTAAAAAAAAAAGATTTTTTTAAAGAAAAAGTAATTCTTTTGTACGGAGAAAATCAAGATTTGATTAATGATTTAAATCAACAAATTACATCTAAATTTATAGAAGAAGAAAAAATCCCAAAATCCTGTTTTGAAGAAGACATAATTAAGAATCCAGAAAATATTATTAGTTATTATCTTAATGGATCATTATTTGATGATAATAAAAATATTTCAATAATTAAAAACTGTTCAGACAAAATATTAGATATTATTAATAAAATAAAAAATAATATTAATGATAATATTATTATTCTGAACTCTGAAGTGCTGCTAAAAAATTCTAAACTAAGACAATTTGGAGAATACGATAAATTAGCCATTTGCATTCCTTGTTATCAAGAAACCAAATTTGATATAAAAAAATTTCTTACTCAACAACTCCAGATAAATAATATTCAATTATCAGATTCTCAAAGTGAAACTATTATTAGCTCTTCTTCCTTGAAAAGATCAAAGATTAAAGAAGTAATTGAAAAAATAAATTTATATAAAAATTCAGAAAAAATTACGGATCAAATAATTGATGAAATTTGCACTGACGCAGATCTAAAAAAGAATGATGAAATTATTGATATTTTGCTATCTAAAAATGAAAAAAATATTAATGAATTTATATCTAACATGTCTAATTATGAAAAAAATTTTATAGAGATAATTATTATTCTTAGATCATTCATAATTAAAATTCTTGATATACAAAAAAATAATAAAAATCTTTCAATTGATGAAAGAATTGAAAGATACAAGCCTCCCATCTTCTGGAAAGATAAGGATAGAATAAAGAATATCTTAAAAATATGGAATACTAATAACCTTGAAAAATTACTCAGTAATTTAAATATTATTGAGACTGAATTTAAAAGAAATGACCTAAATCAAGATATACAATTTTATTACTTCTTAACTCAAAACTTATCTAAAATAGCCTTTAAGAACGCTGATAATTTTATTTAATTGATCAAGATTTTTGTAAGAAAATTTAATCTCTCCAGAATTATTTTTCTTATTTTTAATATCCACTTTTATTCCCATCAATAGTCCGAGATCGCTTTCTAAGGATTTAATATTAGTATCTTTGCTATTCGTCTTAATTTTTTTTAAGCTGGAAAAAACTTGTTCTTTTTTGACCAAAAATTCAGCCTGCCTTACGGAAAGATTCTTGTTAACTATTATTTTCGCAAGGTTAATATTATCTGGAACATTGACTAGACATCTTGCATGTCCTGGGGTTAATAATCCATCTGATATCATTTTTTTTATCTCTTCAGGCAAACCGGCCAGCCTAAGTGTATTAGCAATGTGACTTCTGCTTTTTCCTAAAATTTTTGATAATGTTTCTTGAGAGTATCCAAATTTTTTTACTAAATTATCATAACCTAAAGCCTCTTCTATCCCATTTAAATCTGATCTTTGAATATTTTCTAATATTGCAAATTCTAAAGATTTTTTGTCATCAATATTTAAAATAATAACTGGAACTTCATGAATTTTTGCAAGTTGAGC
>Ga0208787_1000866_pt1 | contig 13904 bp, 5 predicted proteins | sample Wag4_2014_7_11_FD_187362 | JGI IMG/M metagenome (GOLD analysis project Ga0208787, IMG submission 187362) | Fresh water microbial communities from Ohio, USA - Utica-2 Time Series HT 2014_7_11 (SPAdes) (version 2) | ecosystem: Environmental > Aquatic > Freshwater > Water tank | place: USA: Ohio... | reverse complement strand
CTCCAACTGCTGCAATTTGTTTAGTGGGAGCCGGATCACCTGCAGGCCAACGATCGGGTGTATAGTTCCTGATATACAAATATTGTTGTGTTCGGATGGCCCTGGCGGGATAACCAAGATTGTCGGGGCGTGCATGGGTATGTCTTTCTCTTCCTGTGAGCACATAAGATCTGGATGGATCTACCAAGCCAGAAGCCTTGGATTGAAGAATGGGCAACAAGGATTTACCGGTGATGCCATTGAAATGATTAACTCCCGCCAGATCCAGGATGGTTGGAGCCAGATCTATCATGCCAACAAGATCTGTTACTTTTCGTGCAGAGCCATTGATAGAAGGACCGCAGATCGCCAGGGGTACATGCGTTCCATAGTCCTGCAAATTTGCCTTTGCATATGGAAACGCCATGCCATTGTCTGCTGTAACAATGATGATAGTATTTTTCAACTCACCACGCGCTTCGAGCATTTTGATCATTTCCCCCAATTGCTTGTCGAACCAACCAATTTCCAATGCATAGTCAAGCATATCATTTTTAACCAAATCATTATTGGGTAAAAACCGTGGCACGGTAGAATCTGTTGCTTTAAGCCCTGCCTTTGCTCCAGAACCTGCTTCATACACCCGGTGCGGCTCTTTGGATCCGTACCAGAAGAAAAAAGGTTTATCGGATGGCTTGTCGTTTAGAAAATCATTGAAATTGGCTGCATAGTCTGTACTGACAATCCCTTTCGTAGGAACTTTTTCAAACTTTCTTTTGTTATATTCTGGACCTACAGGATTTCTAACCCAACCTGCATTTTCAAAATTTCCCGGATCCCAGGCCTTTCCTGTAAATCCAATAAAATAACCAGCAGTTTCCAATGCATCAGTAAATACCGGAAATTTTTTCGGGAAATAGCTGGAGTGCGTACCTGCTTCTTCAAGCTGCCAGATATTTCTGCCTGTAAGCATGGCTGCCCGAGAAGGGCTGCATTGTGGGGCTGCAACAAAAGCATTGGTAAACATTATCCCACGCTTTGCCACTTCATCAAAATATGGTGTTATAAAAATATCCTGACCCAGTGCAGAAACATGAGCAAATGATTGGTCATCTGCTATGGCAAAAAGGATGTTGGGTGGGCGATTGATTATCTTTGGCTCAACGACATGAAGCCATTGATTGCTGCTAGAAACAAGCGAAACCAAAGTTATTGTCAAAAGAAAAATTATCCTTTTCACATGACTATATTTTATTGAAAGATTTTTCCAAATCCTGTTCAACACCCCATAATAGCTTTGGGATGGAAGACTGTCGTTCAATCAATTCAGGTTCAAGAACCTTTTCGATTGGGGTTTCATTTTTAACATCATTTTCAATCAAGCGCAGCAATAGGTCTATTGTCTCCACTGCAATCTGCGTAATAGGCTGTGAAGCCACTGTTATGGATGGAGTGAAAAGCCTGAAAAGATCGTTGTCATCAAAACTCACTACGGCCAAGTCATCAGGTATGGACTTACCCACCTTCTTCAAGGCTTCTATACCATGAACACCAAGGTAGTTGGTTGCGAAAAACAAGGCCTCCAATTCAGGATTCTCTCTTACAAAGGCCATGATAGATGCAATAATGCTTTCAGCAGAATCATCAAACTTCACTTTTAAACTCAATTGGGATTTTCCTGAATTATGGGATGACTCCATTGCTGCAGAATAACCTCTCTCTCTTTCAAACATTTGAGACATGTCACTGTGGATGGTAACAAATCCAATCTTTTGATAACAATTACTGAGCAAATGACGGGTGAGATCAAAAGCACCCTTAAAATTATCTAGCACTACTGCATTGGCAGACAATTTAGGAACTGTTCTGTCAAGCAATACAAATGGCATCCTGTCATTTTTAAGCTTGTCCAATTCCTGAAAAAGGTCTTTGGTTGGTGTGATGATCATTCCATCCACTGAACTGTTGCACATTTTTCTGATTAGCGCTTTGGCCGTTTTGGGATTGTTGTCGGTACTGCTCAGAAAAACATTGTAACCCCTTTTCGATGCTTCCAATTCTACCACTTTGGCAATGTTTCCAAAGAAATAGTTACCAAGATCTTCCACAATCAATCCAATAGTATTGGACTTTCCTGTTCTCAACAAACGAGCTGCGTTATTAGGTGTATAATCCTTTTTAACAATCAGTTCCATGACCTTGTTGATGGTACTTTCACTGATGCCCATCTCTTCTCCCTTTCCGTTAATCACAAATGATACGGTTGTTATGGAAAGCTCAAGCTCTTTTGCAATATCCTTGATGGAAATCTTTTTTGTCATGTTTGTTTGGATATCGATGGTTTTCAGCTGTCAGCGGTTAATCCCCCAATTTTGATTGGATTTTGCAGACATCTCTAGTTCTAGTTTACCACCTTTTACAAGTATTTCATGATCAAAAAATGGTTTATTCAATACATTGCCATTCAACTTTGCCGATCGGATGTATAAATTTGCAGAACTGTTATTGACTGCTTCGATAACAAATTGTTTACCTGCGTAATATTTTTCGTTGAGGTGAATGGTAACCTTGTTAAAAATAGGACTGGTAATTTCATAAAAAGGTTTTTCGCTGGTGCCTCCATCGGTTGAAAAGAGTCCGATTTTAAGCAACACAGCCAGCGATCCCATCAAGCCTTGGTCCTCATCCCCACTGTAACCTTTTTGGGGTGATATACCACTGTATACCGAATCAACCAATGTTCTTGTCCAATATTGTGTAAGCCATGGTTTACCAGCATAATTAAAAAGAAATGGCGTTTGCATGCATGGTTGATTACCGTAGTTTATGTAGACTCTTCGCTGTGCTTCCCTATCAGGTGGATTCTCAGATTTACCAGAAACAAAGCTATGTTTGCGTGCTTCGGTAAAAGCAAAATTCAGCTTATCCGTAAACTTCTTTGCTCCTCCATGTAATGAAATCAGTCCGGCTACATCATGAGGCACAAACCAGGTATATTGAGCAGCATTACCCTCGTTGAATCCATGTTCATAACGGAGTATATCAACAGGTTCAGCCCATTTCCCACCACGTTCCCTGACCCACATCCAGCCAATATCTTTGTTAAAAACATTTTTATAATGTTGTGAACGCTGCATGAAAAGCGTATGATCTGAGTCCTGCCCAAGATGCTTTGCAAGCTGGGCAAGGGCATAATCCTGATAGGCATATTCTAGTGTCTGTGCAGCCCCATCCTGATGAAAACCATATTTTACAGGATGGAGGGGATGTGGAATGTATCCAAGTTCAATGTATTCTTCAATTCCACCTCCTTTAAATGTTTTGTGCTCATAACCCGCTTTACTCATCATGCCCCCCGGGAAATGGTCTTTACGTATACCCTCATATGCTTTTTTTATGTCAAACCCCCTTATCCCTTTCAGCCATGCACTGGCAATAAATGGCGTGGTTGTAGCTCCCGTCATCACATAGGTATAATTTCCGCCAGACGGTCCGCGCGGAACCAGTCCACCATCATCATACATCTTAAGCATGGATTGTATAAACTCTTCGGTCACCTCAGGGTAAACAAGATGCCAGAGTGTATTGAGAGACCACTGTGCCCCCCACCAGGAATCTGAATTAAACATGCGGTAAGCAGGTTTGCCAGATTCTGTGAGCGGCACATACCGCTTTAATGGCTTTTCACCTGTATTGTCTATGTATGCACCACTGTTATCACTTACAATCCTTCTGCCCTGCAATGCATGGTAAAGGTCTGTATAAAACCTGCGTTGTTCAGTTTCTGTTCCACCCTCAACATCTATTCTGCTCAACCATTGGTCCCACTCGGCAGCTGAAGCGGCGACAACTTTATCAAAATCCCAGCCAGGCAATTCTGTAAGGAGGTTGTTCATGGCTTCATCCACACCGGTATAAGATATGGCAACCTTCATCATTTTCACCTGATTCTGAGCTGTCTTGAATCCCACATAGATTCCGGTTTTAGCACCTTCCACCTTGTATTCACTATCCCCTGCAGTATTATTACCTTGTTCAATAACAGGCAACCTAACCCCTTGTTTCCAACCACCAACATGTTCAAATGGCTGATCAAAAGAAGCTACAAAATAAACAGTGATCGGTTTCGGACGCCTGACTGTGGCTGCCATTGTAACCTCACCACTGATCAATTCATTATTAACTACTTTAACACGTGCGCTTTGCGTTTCCGATGAACCAAGAACAGTGCTGAAGTCGAACAGAATTTGTGCTGAGTCCGTTGCAGGATACGTATACCTGTGAAACCCTACACGTGTTGTTGAAGTCAGTTCTGCGGTAACGCCATAGGTTTTGAGTTTTATTTTGTGATAACCTGGCCTTGCAGTTTCTTCCTGATGAGAATATGTTGAGCCATAGGTATCCGGACCAAAATGCCCTTTGAATTTGCCTGTTGTTGGAAGAACTGGGATTCCAGAAAGCTCCCAGCAGTGGATATGGCTGAAGCAACGGATGGTATCCTCATTGTACTTATAGCCGGTATTCCAGACACCACGGAGGTTCATATCCGGACTCAAATTAACCATTCCAAATGGACGTGTAGCGGAGCTGAAGTAAAAAAAACGGGAATTGGCAGCATCTACCATGACTTCTACCAAATCTGATTTCCGCTGTTTACTAACCTCTTTTTGCTGGGCATAAACCTGGCCTGAAAAGCCTGCTAACGCAGATAATACAATTAAAAAAAACCTCATGGTATTGTTTTAAGGAATCTCCCAACAATATAATTCAAAACAGGGAGTAAAAAAATGCCAGGCCTCCTTTCAAGAGGAATCCTGGCATTTCAAGTAGGTTAACAGTAATCAATAACCGGGATTCTGCTCAATTCTGGGATTGGAGTTATCCAGCATTCCCTGAGGAATGGGTCTTAACAAATGTTTTGCTTGTATTTGAGCCGTACCTGCTAATCCCCATGAGGTCCAGCCATTATACTTTATTGCCCTTTCAATAAGCTTACCGGTTCTTTTCAACTGATACCAACGCTCATTGCCCTCACCTAATAACTCTCTTCCGTATTCATCCAAGATCATATCGATATTTATAGTGGCAGGTGTTGCACGGTACGACACTACATTAGAAACATCTTCAAGTACATTTCCCGGATTTGCAGCACGCACTGGCGACTGTCCTGCGTTAGAAGCCAAAGCCCTATCCAAAACCTTGTTGTAATAGACATCTGCAGTTCCCAATTTGGCTCCAGTGGCTCCTTTAACAATAGCTTCAGCTGCCATGAGGTACAATTCAGCAGAGCGGAACAGCGGGTCATTGAAGGTTGAATATCCATCACCATACAAGATACCTGGCTGCCAAAATTTCCAAAACATGGGGCTATTCCACGCCATTGGGTCTATTATTTGCTGGGAAGGTGATGTTATTTTTCCAAGCCAGAAAAGATCAATAGAATTTGAAACAGCATATTTCTTTGTACCACCAGGGATATTTACGCCTAAATCTTCTACAGGAACAGGCCTATTCCAAGGCAGTACAATAGCCGTTGTATCACCAACTGCAAAGCTAATGTTCTTAGCCTGTGGATATGGTTTATTATTAGCCAAGGAAACCGATCCATTGATTGTAGCATAAGTAACACTATTGAATGTACCTTCATAACGAACATCCTTTTGAGGATCAAAAAGCCTTAAAGCTGCCCAGGTTACTTTGTGCGCGGGCAGGAACCTGTTGTATGTGCTTGTTCTGGACTCCTGTGCAACTGAATTAGGACCGTCGCTGAATACAGTATGCATGTTATTACCAATCTGTCCTGTTGAAGTGCTGAGATTCGCATCACCATTATAGGCCAAAGGATTGGCATATTGAACTGCAAAAATAACTTCTTTACTAGCATTGGCAATAGCCACAGAACTGGCCGCTGTGGCAGTCTCTTTCTTAGGATTTTTGTTGTGTATAGGCCACAGATTGTTCCAATTTGCTTCAAGCGGATAAAGCCCTGAAGCAATCAGGTCATCGCACAGTGCAAGGGCGCTGGAAAAATCTGCAGGAGTCCCACCCAAAGAATTATTGAAATTCCACCCTCTTGTCAGGTAAACCCTTGCCAACAAGAATTTTGCAGCACCCTTAGTAACACGACCAGCATCTTTTTGGGAAGTAGGTAGTTTTGGAATGGACTCGTTCAAATCCGAAATGATTTTGGCATAAATATCTTTGGCTGGTACTTTTTTAACTTCGAGGCTGGCAGTTTGGGTTTCAGACAACGGCATCGGAATGTCTCCCCATTGTTGAACTGCCCAAAAGAGTGAAATGGACCGCAAAAATTTAGCTTCTGCCACCCTTACAGCCTTTACTGAATCATTCATATTGGTTACATCAGCTGCCCTTTCAACCACTGCATTGCAACGATTGATTTCTCGGTAGAGCAGATCCCACAAAGACTGGAGTTCAGCAATAGAGGAATTAAGGCGGATATCATAGGCGTCAAAAGCACTGCCTAACTGTGTTGTTTGGGTTGGAAAAAGTAATGTGCCCGTCCAGCCATTGGCTGCAAACATATCGGTTCCATTGAGTGTAAGTGTCCTTATCTGTGTGATGTTGCGGAGCAATGGATAACAGGAAGTGACAAGTGATTCATATCCTGCTGCTGTGGTGTAATAATTGTCTGTGGTCCTGTTACCAGGATTGAACTCATCCAGAAATGACTTTTTGCAACCGGTAGACGCCAATGCTAAAAAGGCAAAGACAATTATATTGTTAATATGCGTAAACTTTTTCATACAATGATTTTATGCTTAATTAAAAACCGATGTTCAATCCCATGGCAAATGTCATGTTTGGTACATCGTCAATATAGGTATTACTGTTGTACTCTGGATCCATCCCACTGAAACCGGTCCAATATTGGGGATTGAGCACTTGGAAATAGACCCGTGCTCTTTCAATTTTTGCTTTGTTAAGCAAGGATGATGGTAAGGTATATCCCAAAGTCATATCAACCAGACGCAGGAAAGAAGCATCTTCATAACTCCTTGCTCCGCGATAGGGTTGGGCCACACCCGGACCGTAAAAATCATTAGTCGGATTTTCTTTGGTCCAATAATTCATGACGATGTGGTTATATCGGGTGCCTGTATATTCTCCCATGGTACCATCCAACATACCGTTTTTATACAATGTGCCATCGCGGTAGTATAGTAAAAAAGAGAGATCAAAACTTTTAAAGGACAATTTATTTGTCATGCCCATGGTAAAATTGGGAAGTTGGGAACCCAACCATACCCTGTCATCTTTACCAGTGGAGTTGGAAATCACACCGTCTTTATTTTGGTCGATTACTCTTACGGATCCTGGAAGCTGTCCGTATGATTTTGCTGCAACACTGTCTGCCAGCTGCCAAATTCCTGCAAACTTGTAATCGTAATAAGATCGGACTGGCTTCCCAACGAAAAGATTACTACCGATTATTGAAGTCACGCCATTGGCCAATGCTTCGATCCTGTTGATATTTTTGGAAAAATTAATACTTGTACTCCAGGAGAAGTTTTTCGTTTCGATGTTCTTTGTATTTAGCATAATCTCAATACCCTTGTTGGAAACCTTACCAACATTGGTGATCACACTGCTGAAACCCGTAGAAGTAGGAAGTGTCTGATTTAGAATAAGATCCCTGGTATTGCGCTTGTAAACTTCAATGGTTGCACTTACCCGATTGTTAAAAAAGCCCATATTCAATCCAAAATTCAACTCCTGACTTCTCTCCCACTTCAAATCTTTGTTACCAATGGCAGCAGGTGCAAAACCGTTCGAAAAATTTGAGGCTCCAAAACCATATACCGTATTCAACAAAGCTGCTTGAGTACTGTAGGCCGCCACATTGGAGTTACCAACCTCTCCATAACTGACCCTAATTTTCAAATCAGAAAATAGGTTGAGATTCCTGATAAAATCCTCATCTCCTGCTTGCCATGCGAATGCTCCTGATGGAAAGAAGGCCCATTTGTTGGCATCAGAAAGTTGTGAGGCTCCGTCTGCCCTTCCCGTTAAGGTCAGCAAATACTTGTCATTGAATGTATAATTAGCCCTAGCCATAAAGGAGGATAGGCTATTTCGGGCAAAACTACTTGATGATGTAACTAACCCAGTACCCAAGTTATACCACAATGAAGCAAAGGGTAAATTGGTGGAGTTGATTACATAGGTTTCATAGTTGTTTTTGTACGCACTCTGCAATGCAGTTACATTCAACTTATGATTTCCCTTACTCATATTGTAAGTCAGCTGATTGTCAAGTGTATAAGTTCCCCAGTTTTTGGTGTTATAGTTTGCACGGGGAGGGTTGGACAATTGTGACTTCGAAAGCGTATTCCTGAATTCCCCTTGACGCTCATCAATAACTGAAGCAGAAAGAGATGATTTGAAAGTCAATCCTTTTAATAATGATAATTCAACAAATGCATTGCCCATGGAATTATTAATATTGGTAGTCAACTGGTAAATGCTCTGATCAGCATCGATCAGTGGATTAGGCACCTGATTGTCTTTGATTCCCATCCAAATTGAAAGATCGTTCCAAGGGCCGATGGCAAGGTCGTTGCCCTCGCTGGGATTAACAATATCTTTGTAATAAACTACGCCAGTAGGTCTTGCGCGGTAAGCTGAGCGCAAAACTTCTAGTGACCCAGCAGGATTTGTACTGTAATTGATATATGCTGTGAAACCCACATGCAACCAATTATTCAATCTACTGTCAACTGCCGCATTGAGGGTATACTTTTTGAACGAAGTGCTGGGAATATTACCATCCTCCTGTATATAACCTCCTGAAAACCTGTAAGTTGTCCCTGCATTCCCACCAGTTACAGCTACGGTGCTGTTGGCAATTGTGCCGTTTTGGGCTACCAAGTCAACCCAGTTGGTTGATTTTCCAGAGTTCACCATATTCAATTCACTGGCTGTGAAATTAGCAGCTCTTCCTCCGTTTAATACGATATCACGCGTAGCCATTTGATAGAATTCCTGGGCTGTTTGTAATCGTGGCAAATGTGCTGGTGTTTTCAGACCCAAATAGGAATCCAATGTCACTTTAGGTTTTCCCGAAAGGCCTTTTTTTGAAGTAATGATAATTACTCCATTTGCACCACGTGCACCATAAATTGCTGTAGAAGAAGCATCTTTCAAGATATCCATAGATTGAATATCCTGTGGATTAATATCACGTAATCTGGCTCCAATAACACCATCAATAACCACCAGCGGTGCTGTAGCCCCAGTGATGGTACTTTGACCTCGAATATCAATGTTGAAACCCTGACCAGGCTTGTTGCTTTGCTTTGTAATCACCACTCCGGTAACCTGACCCTGCAAAGCTTGTGTAGCATTGGTTGGATTGGCCCGCACGATATCGCGTGTTGAAAGCGAGCCCACCGCACCAGTCAGGTCTTTTTTCCTAACTGAACCATATCCTACCACCACCACATCTTCCAATTGTTTGTTTTCTGAAGCCAACTGCACTTTCAGCACACCCAAATTGCCTACTGCAATTTCCTGGGATGCAAATCCAATAGAGTTGACTACCAAGACCGACTTGCCCGAAACAGGTATGTCGATGGAGAACCTGCCATCGGCATTGGAAGTTGTACCTTTTGTGGTTCCTTTTAAAGTAATGGATGCACCGACTACGGGTGCACCGTTTTCTCCGGAAACTGTGCCTTCCACTTTCCTGGTCTGCGACCATACAACTGTGGCAAAACACATGAGGAGTGTTGATAGCAAAATCATTTTTCTCATAATGGCAATTTTAAGTGAATCGTTAAAGTAATAATGCTCTTTTAAAGGAGATTACTGACACTGAAAATAGAAAAAACCTTTTACTAAAACGTTTAATCAATGCGAATTTATATCCGAAAACGTTTTCGGATTTTCCCCTATTTTGCCCCAATACTTAAACAAAAAAATGCGGCTCCATATCTAGGATGCCGCATTCAATTCATTAAAACGATGACAATCAATTCAATGTAAGTTGTTTAAAACGGGTATCCCTACTATTGGATCCCACATGTACCTTGAATGCTCCAGGTTCTGCGACCCACTGCAGTTCGGCATTCCAAAATTTGAGCATCTCGGTATCAATGCGAAAATCAACTTTTCTGCTCTCACCTGCTTTCAACATCAGCTTTCGGAATCCTTTCAACTCTTTAGCAGGCGGTGTAATACTTCTGACCTCATCCTCAATGTATAACTGTACTACTTCGGCGCCATCCACCGAACCATTATTGCTCACCGTTACGGTTGCAGTAATAGCCCCCCCGGGTGTTAATTTATCAGCACTAAGCTTCAAATCACTGTATTCAAACTGTGTATAGCTCAATCCATAACCGAATGGGAACAAGGGCTCATTGGGTATGTCGAGGTATTTGCTGGAAAATTTATTACCTGGATCCTGCGGACGACCCGTGGTTTTCTGGGCATAATAGACCGGAATCTGTCCAACTGCATAGGGAAAGGACATGCTAAGCTTACCGGAGGGGTTGACATCCCCATATAGCACATCAGCTATGGCGTTTCCGGCTTCAATGCCGGCATGCCATATCTGCAATACTCCGGCAGCTCCGTCAATGGCACCAGTCAGCACCAAAGGTCTGCCGCTCATCACCACCACCACTACAGGCTTTCCGGTCTTGTAAAGGACCTGCAACAACCGCTGCTGACTGGCCGGAAGGGTGATATCGCTGCGACTGGCGGCTTCTCCGCTCATCTCTGAAGCTTCTCCCACAACTGCAACCACCACATCGGATGAACGGGCAATGGCGATTGCCTCTTCAATCATGGCTTCAGGTGTACGCTTGTCGATATCCACACGCAATCCAAACACATTCGCTTTTTGTGCAAGCAGGGTATCATCTGTGATATTGGCACCTTTGGCAAAAGCAAGGTTTACCGCAGTGGCGGCTTTTGACTGCATGCCGCTCATTACTGGGACCGACATCTGCGGATCACCACTCACAGCCCAGGTTCCCAGCATATTGCTTCTGTCATTGGCGAGTGGTCCGATTAACGCTACCCGCTGAGCAGATTTGAGCGGTAAGGTATTCCTGTCGTTCTTCAACAACACAAATGACTCCGATGCAATTTTCCTGGCAAAGGCCCTGTTGGCGGGTGTGAGAATTTCCTGCTTACCACGCTCGAGATTGATATATCTGTAGGGATCAGTGAAAAGTCCGAGTTTGTACTTGGCTTCAAGCACCATCCGGCAGGCCCGGTCGATGTCGGCAAGACTGATTTTCTTTTCCTGCAAAGACTTCTTCAAGGTGGAGAGATAGCCCTCTCCAACCATATCCATATCCAAGCCAGCCTTGATAGCCAAGGCAGATACGGCCTGCAGATCACCTAATCTGTGGTTGCTCATTTCATTGATGGATGTATAGTCGCTCACAATCATCCCCTTGAATTTCCAATCACGGCGCAGTAAATCAGTCAGCAACCATTTGTTTCCTGAAGCTGGCACACCGTCCACATCATTGAAGGAGCTCATGATGGTGGCCACCCCTGCATCAACTGCTGCCTTATAGGGTGGCAGGTATTCGTTGTACATCTTGTTGCGACTCATATCCACACTGTTGTAATCACGTCCAGCCTCCGAAGCGCCATACAAAGCAAAATGCTTGACACAGGCCAGCAGGGTATAGGGGTTCGACAAATCGGAACCTTGATAACCCAACACCATGGAACGCGCAATCTGTGAACCCAGAAAAGGATCCTCTCCGGAACCTTCTGCCACCCTACCCCAGCGGGGATCACGGGCAACGTCCACCATGGGTGAAAAGGCCCAATTCAATCCATCGGCCGTTGCCTCTTTTGCGGCAAGGATGGCACTCTGCCTGATCAGGGCAGTATCCCAACTGCAAGAAATCCCCAGGGGAATGGGGAATGTTGTTTTATGTCCGTGTATGACATCCGATCCAAACATCAGGGGTATTTTCAAACGGGAATGGGTCATAACCAGATCCTGTGCCTGTTTGATTTTATCTGCGCCAATCACTCCGAATAAACCGCCAACCTTGCCGTACTTAATCTTCCCTTCTACGTCAGTACTTACAACAGAACCCGTGGGAATGCCCCAACCCGGCGTAATCAGGTTGAGCTGCCCAATTTTCTCTTCGACAGTCATCTTAGACATGAGCGTGCTAATGAATGTATTCATCTTCACATCCTGTGCCCAAATGATGGAGGTGCCAGTCACCAACACCATCAACAATACATATTTTTTCATGCGTCAAATTTTTAAAAGCTTTCCTGTGCCCAACCTTCGGTTGGCAAGCTCGTGCCTCCTGCCTCGTGCCTCCTGCCTTCTGCCTCTTCCCTACTCCACCCTCATCACCTTGCTGGATGCAGAAACCCCATTCTCGTTGACCGCTTCTATCCTGTAATAATATGTTTTCTTGAGATCCATACCCTTGTAATAATAATCGTTGGCATCGTGCAACATAATGGAGGTGTAGAGCTTGTCGGGATCGGTTCCGAAATAAATATTGTAAGCATACGCATTGTCAACCGGCGCCCACTTCAGCCAGGCACTGCGTTTGTCCTTTTCGGTCCTCAATACCACAAAATCTCTTACAGGATCTGGCTTGCGGCCATGTCCATGGCCAAAAACACGAAGACCACTGATGGCAAATTTTCCTGATGGCACTGAAATGTTTTCCAGTCGGATGTACCTGGTTTCAACCTGACTATCCAGTTCAATGTAGTCATGCGGTACGTCCTGGTTGTTGGCGGACTTATCAATGAGCAGCTTCCACTCTTTACCATCTGTAGAATGGTACAATTTATACCTGTGTCTTTGTCCGATGGTTTTTCCAAGAAAAGCTGCATCCTGATCTGCATAGTTAATCTGGATGGCCATAACAGTGGAGATGGCTCCAAGGTCAGACTGTATCCACTCACCGGCATCTCCACTTGCAGCACTCCAGTATGTTTTGATGCTTTCATCCACAGCGTTATTGGCATTGTAGAGACTGCCTAGAACGGAAGAAACCATCACCGGTTTTTTGTAATTGAGCAACATCCATCCGGTGAACCTGCTTTTGGCATGGTCAAATGTGTCTCCAGGCAGGTAGTGTGGATAATCTCCAAAAGCCGTGTTGCAATACATCACACCATCTTTATCGAATCCTGCTGGCCAGATGCCAAGCCTGCGTTCAAAATTATTTTTCACCCCGATGGCAATGGTGGATACATGCCAATATTTGGCTTGATTGTCTTGGAAAGTGGCTCCATGTCCCGCTCCCCGGGCAAATCCTCCGGCCTTGATACTCAGGGGGTCAGACTGATTCTGCATATAATCCAAGGGGCCATTACCTACAGCTACGCCATCGGCATAACCACTGAATTCAGTACCCGGTGCGGCATATTGGAAATAATATTTGCCCTTGTGCTTGGTCATCCAAGCCCCTTCGATGAATCCATCCAAAAAAGTATCATCCATATACTCTCCGAAGCGGTGCCATCCGTATCTCCAGCTTTCGAGTCCGAACATCTCTTTCCGCGTTCCAATTGGTTGAAACGTCTTCCTGTCTAGCTCTATACCATAAAGCGGCCAGCGGTTGCTGCTGCCGTTGTACATGTAAAAACGGCCATCATCATCCGTAAAAAATGCGGGATCCCAGCCGCCAATATCAACAGAATCAAGCAATGGTTTCCAACTGTCTGTTTTGGGATCGGTACTCATCCAAAGTGTAAAATTTTTGGAATAGGTTGATCCGAAAACCAACATGGTATCGCCAACAATACCCACTGCTGGTGCACACAATTCGTCGTATACATTGTTCCAAGGTCGTAAAAAGCGGCGTGACACAAAATTCCAATTGCTCATGTCACTGCTCCACCAATAGCCCCACTGGTTGGTACTGAAAAGGAAATAGTCGCCCTTATAATTG
>Ga0208787_1000862_pt1 | contig 13930 bp, 12 predicted proteins | sample Wag4_2014_7_11_FD_187362 | JGI IMG/M metagenome (GOLD analysis project Ga0208787, IMG submission 187362) | Fresh water microbial communities from Ohio, USA - Utica-2 Time Series HT 2014_7_11 (SPAdes) (version 2) | ecosystem: Environmental > Aquatic > Freshwater > Water tank | place: USA: Ohio... | reverse complement strand
CCTCTCCATAATGTGCATGTACTTTTCTAGGTCCATTACCAAAGGGGCCAAACTGACCTAAGTTTCCTGGGCCACGGTCTAAAGGTTCCGTAACCAGCGCAAATTCTCTCGCAAAACGATCCGTGTTCGTCTTTCTTAAATCAGGACGTTTGAAATAAATGATTTGATTTAAGAACGTTCTGTTCCCGCGTTGATCAATAATCTCGAATGAACGGCGCAGTTTATGCTGAAATCCTGTTGAATCACACTGTGGATTTTCTAAATAATCCGTCACTTTATATTGTAAGTTCCAAGATCTGTGTACTAAAAAGCTATCGCGGTTACTCGATGTTCCACTGGAATCCTTGTCTATAATCCACGTGTTTTGTGCCAAGGTGCCCGTATTAACAGGAAAAGAACCAAATTCACAAGAATCCGTCAAATACGGACGACCCGTGTAATATTTATTCGCTCCATCGAAGGTAGGAGGTAAGTGGTAACCACTTACATTACCAAACCAGCTACTCGGTACATTTAATATCTCATCTAAATTGTCCGCCCACGTAACAATCGTATCAATCGCCTCCCAGGCAGTTTTTTGATTTGGTGAGAATACAGGGGCAGTGGTATCATCCACAATAATTTGACCCTGTGCAATCAATTGCCCATTTTTAAAAACACCATAAGACCAACCTCCCACAGGGCTAACGCCGTCAATCACTCCGCCATTAGATGGATCTGAATCATTTATTTTAACTTCAAAATTAAAACATTGTTGATAAATTGCTTTAAATCCCATAATGACATCAAAAGGCGTAATCGTTTTCTGACAGTTCCCGTTTAGGCTAACCCGCGGGTTTTGCAGAGCAACGTAATTTGCTGGGGGAGTTTCAGGGATGGTTAAATTAAGTTGGAAAGCTCCGTTCGCTGTAGGTGTAGTACAAAAACCAGCACAACCACCGCAAACATCAAAATTACAAGTGGTAGTAGCAATGTGAGCTAAAGTGGTTCCAGATTGTAATTTAGAAACATCAAGATCAATAACCATGAAGGACTCAGCATACCCTGTTCCAATTCCATTAGTTGGTGACCAAATAGGTGTTATGGTAAAACCTGTTGTATCAATCCCTTTTACATCTTTAAGCCATTTTTTTAGACCAGCTAAAATAACAGGATCAGTGTGTGAAGTTAAGTCATCATTAGGTAAATTTGCAGCTGCAGAACCAATCCATGTAGTCATTGGGAAGTAATCTGAAGAATTTGCTACGCCTGTGGTACCTGTAAACTCACCAGTTGTGGTACTACAGACACTTTTATTAATTCCGCCCGATTGAATTATATTACCATCTTGGTTACGGTCGATGTAAAGTCCTTCTGTGGGAGTAATTGGTCCTACACTGTGCCAGCAAGAAACAAAAATAAACGCTTGTGTACCACACTGGCTGGTAGCCATCCAAGCTCCCGTTGAGTGCCCAGAAAGCATGGTCGGAATAAGACCAGAAAAAGCTAATGCTGATACCAGCACCAGAAATTTGAGTTTTAAGTTGTAGAGTTTATTCATATTGTAATTGTAAATTTTTTTTTTAAACGCTCAAATTTACCTTGACTTTATATCAAGTAATAGTATTGCCTTACTGAAAATGTAGCATTTTCGGAATATCGCACAACAACTCATAATCAATTGAAAAACAATATTTTGGATAGTTTTTTTTATAATAATTTAATTTTATTATTAATCTGACCAATTTCCTGGGAAAATTTTAATTCTGCCCGAAAATGCCCATAAAAGTACTGCCGGAAATCAGCCAGCCTCATTATATTAAAGTTATGGTTGGGTTTATAGCAATCCGACAAATCTTCTGGTATGTTGTTGGATATAAATCTGAAACTAAATCCTCCGAAGAAAACAGTCTAACGGGTTTTATAGCAAATATATAGCCCAGGTTTTTGATGCCCGTGAAAATTAACCGCAAGAGACGGAAAATAGCTTGAAGAGAATAGCAGGATGATACACCCTGGTTTGGAAATAAAGGGGAAGATATAGGATATACAGTCTAATAAAATTTTAATAGGTGCTTCCACTACTATAAAGGTTAAATCAAAAAGGGCTTTTATCGATAAGAATACTGTAATTGTTCTAATTACTGGGAAAAACTCCCCTTAACGTTCATAATAAGTTCAACAGAAATAAAAATGAATAAATAATCATTTTCAAAAAAATATAACCAGAGAAAATTCAATTCACTCGACCACACTTTCAGTTTAAAATAAAAAAGGACCTTTCAATTTATTTTGAAAGATCCCTTTTTAATTTTAAAAGATATATTAAGCTGCTTCAGAAGACTTCATATTTTTTACCCAAAAGTATAAAATAGTGAAGGCTACAATTAAAATAGCCGGAAATATAATCATCGTACTAAGGGTAGCTTGTCCTGCTTTAAGAACAAGGTCATCACCGGTAAGACCCAATGCTGCCTGTTCAGCTTTATCACTGTCTATCCATCTGCCAATAATGGGTTGAAAAATAGAGGAAGAGAACATGCCTACTGCACCTACGATAGACATACCTAAAGCACCACTTTTTGGAATTTTGGCAGCAATAAAACCAATCATATTTGGCCAGAAATAAGCAATACCCAAGGCATAAATGATAGCTGCAGCATAAGCCATGGTGCCTGTCTGCGTACTAAATAAATAAATACCAATGGTAGCCAAAACTGCTGATCCGAGTAAAACACCAGTTTGATCTAATTTATGAACCACTTCACCTCCAAAATAACGGGCAACGGCCATCAGACCAGTAACCAGTGCTAAAATCAACATAGGTTGTGCACCACTTTTTGCCAAAATGATACCTGTCCACTGTTGAGGGCCGAATTCGGAAATAGCCGTAAGGGCCATACAAGCAAACATAAATATGAAAAGAGGCGTAGCCATTGCCTTGAAATTTTCACTGATTGAAGCGGACAAGGCAACCTTTGGTTTTGGGAATTCCTGACCGAAAAACAAATAAGCATAAACTACGGTTGGTATCATAATCACCCAAATCTGTGACTCCCATCCGAAACCAGCGTCTGTCATAAATTTAGAAACAAGACTTCCTATAACGATACCGCCAGGGAACCACATGTGAAAACGATTCATCATTTTGCTCATCTTCACGCCTTCATAAGTATCAGAAATCATTGGATTACAAGCGGCTTCCGTACAGCCATTACCTAATCCAATAAGGAAAGTTGAAATAAGCAAGCCCATATAACTTCCTGAATAAATGGTAAGAAGAATACCTACTGCATGGGCGAAAAAAGCAAATTGCATGATTTTTTTTGGCCCAACCGTGTAATAAACAAGACCTCCAACAACCATAGATAAAGGAAAGCCTAGAAACCACATAGAGTTTATAAATCCAAGCTGTTCCGCTGAAAGATTCAATTGCTCTCCTAACTGGGGCAAAATACCTGCTCTTATACTAAAAGAAAGAGCTGTAGTTATCAATGCAAGGCAACTACCATAAAAAAGTCGTTTGTCATTTACCATAATGAATATTTTAAGTGTTTTTAGGTTAATAAATCACATGCAGTACCAATATACCTTTTTTTTAAAAATTTAAGTAACCTTTCTTACATAAATCTATTTTTAGGACCTTAAATGTTGAATATTTCACCATTCTATTTCAGTTTCACCGTTTTTCCTGTTGCAACTGATATTTTTGCTGCCTCTAAGATCCTATTTACCATCACATTATTTTCCAGGGTATAAAGTCCAAAAGGTTCTGGCTTCTCCTTTCCTCTCAACACCGCATGCAGGTAAGAAAAAGGATTGGTATAAACGGCTATATCTTTATCCGTCACCGTTTTTTCGTATTCCGCTCCATTTTTGCTATTTCTGAAGCGCATCTTATTAGCATTCAGAGCTGCAATAGCGGCACTATCGCCATAAATCTCCATATCTTTCCTATTGTATGTCCAATTCCATGACGCCTGAATAATCACTTGAAGGGAGGGATAATTTAAAATAACCGTAGCATTGTCATCTACTTTTGGATAAATTTGTGGCTTAAATTGATTCGTCACTGCGGTGACCGACACAGGTTCCTGACCATTCAAAAGATAAGTAGCCAGATTAGCGCCATAACAACCAAAATCCATGAGCGCACCACCACCATTTAAAACGGGATCAGTCAACCATTTAAAAAATTCGTCCCCTACGCCAATTTCTTTTGGCCCCTGATGACCATGATGAAAAACCACTTTTCTTATTTGACCAACAAAATTACTATCCCTAACTAATCTGAAACTTTCAGCGGTAGATGGATACCAGGAGGTCTCATAATTTGTCAACAGCATGACCTTATATTTATTTGCCAACTGCTGCATTTTTAAAGCATCCTCCAAATTTGCTGCCAGCGGTTTTTCCACCATGATGTGAATACCTAGAGGAGCGGCAACTTCCACAACCTCCAAATGTGCTTTTATAGCGCCGAATGCCAACACTGCTTCTGGTTTTAATTTATCCAAAGCCATTTTCAAATCATTGAAAAATAATTCTTTAGGTATTTTGTACCTTAACGATTGCTTTTCCGCCAGTTCCTGGTCTGGTTCATAAATACCTATAACCTGCATTTCAGGTCTGTCCAATTTATTTAAAATCCAACCAGAATGTCCATGGGAAGTACCCGCAACAACCACTTTAACCGCCGCATCTTTTTGGGCATGTAAAGGGGAGAACAACATGGTTGACAATATGAAAAGTCCAATGAGGGGTATAAATTTTTTCATTTTACAGTATTTATTTATGTGTAAGTTAGCAAGCAAGGAGTTAATTTCCATTATATGCCCGACTTTTTTTACCTTCGCGTTTCAATAATTATGTTATATGGTTACAGTAAATGACGTTTCGCTACAATATGGTAGAAGATTTCTATTCAACGAGGTAAATATTAAGTTTACCCGCGGAAATTGTTATGGTGTCATTGGTGCAAATGGTGCTGGAAAATCCACTTTCCTGAAAATATTATCTGGTGAAATTAATCCTAATAGAGGTTCTGTTTCCATAGAGCCTGGAAACCGAATGGCGGTATTAAAACAAAACCATTTTGAATTTGAGGAATATACGGTTTTAGATACGGTAATGATGGGGCATAAGGAAATGTATGCCATTCAAGTTGAAAAAAACAATATTTATATGGATCCGGATGCCACTGAGGCGGACGGATTACGTGCGGCAGATCTGGAAAATAAATATGGTGAAATGGGTGGTTGGACCGCTGAAAGTGATGCCGCCACGCTACTGAGTAATCTTGGTGTAAAAGAAGATTTACACTATCGTTTAGTAAAAAACCTAAGTGGTCCGGAAAAGGTGAAAACCTTGTTGGCTCAATCCCTTTTTGGAAATCCAGACATTTTACTTTTGGATGAACCTACCAATGACCTGGATGCAGAAACCATTACCTGGTTGGCCGATTTTCTTGCCGATTTTAAAAATACGGTTATTGTGGTATCCCATGACCGTTACTTTTTGGATATGGTGTGCACGCACATTGCCGATATTGATTTTCAAAAAATAAATATTTACACTGGAAATTATACCTTCTGGTATGAATCGAGCCAGTTAATGGCGCAACAAATTGCCAATAAGAACAAGAAAATTGAGCAAAAGCGTCAGGATATGTTAGAATTTATCCAACGATTCAGCGCCAATGCATCAAAATCGAAACAAGCGACCTCGAGGAAAAAGGCCCTGGAGAAATTAAATTTAGAGGAAATCAAACCGTCCAGCAGGAAATATCCTTTCATCCACTTCCAGATGGAAAGGGAACCTGGAGATCAATTATTAGCTGTTAAAGATTTGAGTGCCAAGGATTCTGAGGGTAACATCTTATTTTCCAATGTTTCCTTCACTGTTAATCAGGGAGAAAAAATTGCCGTCATCAGTCAAAACCCGATAGCTGTTTCCTCTTTTTTCCAAATCATTGCTGGAAATCAGACGGCTGAAAAAGGCAGTTTTGAATTTGGGCAAACGATAACGGTGGGTTATTTACCCAATGAAAATCAGGAATTTTTTTCAGCTGAAAATGATATCGATTTAATTAACTGGCTCAGACAATTTGCACAAAATAAGGACGAGCAGTTTATTAGAAGTTTCTTAGGCAGAATGCTTTTTAGTGGCGAAGAGGTTCAGAAAAAATCGAGTGTCCTTTCTGGAGGGGAAAAAGTACGTTGCATGTTAGCTAAAGTCATGTTAGGCTCGCCTAATTTTGTGCTATTGGACGAACCTACCAATCACCTCGATCTGGAATCTATTACTGCCTTGAATACCGCCATGCAGACCTTTAAGGGCAATTTATTGTTCTGTTCTCATGACCATGCCTTGACCGCCTCTGTTGCCAATAGGATTATTGAATTGGCGCCGAAAGGAGTTATTGACAGTTTAATGAATTACGATGACTATCTTGTTTCAGACAAAATAAAAGGAGATCGTCAGGTACTTTACAAAAGCAAATAAATATGAAATTAGTTAATATATTAGTTACCTGGATATTCCTTGCTGCAATGATAGCGGCCAATGCGTTAGCTAATATATTACCAATTAATCAACTGAATACAGGTCAGATATCCGCTTTTTATCCCAATTATTTTGTTCCCGCGGGATTCACCTTCTCTATTTGGGGAATTATCTATCTGTTACTGATCAATTACACTATTTCTTATACATATTTCACCGTCCTATCGGACAAATTCCCAAAAGTTGCTGCCTATTTATCGGTTATCAATAAATGGTTTATAGTAACCTGCATTTTAAATGCAGCATGGATTTTGGCCTGGCACTATTTATGGATCTGGACGAGTGTACTCATCATGCTACTCTTTTTGAGCACACTCATCTATATTTTCATAACAGGAAAAGAAAAAGAAAGCTCACTAAACAAGACGCAATCTTTTCTCTTGTACACCCCATTTTTGGTTTATCTGGGCTGGATAAGTGTGGCCACCATAGCCAATACAACCGCATTACTGGTCAAAATAGATTGGAATGGATTTGGCATTTCACCTGTCACCTGGAGTCTCCTTATGATGATTACAGCAACTATATTGGCTATTTATTTTATTTGGGTGGAAAAAACAGCAAGTTATTCTCTTGTCATAATGTGGGCTTTATGGGGCATTCGCGCAGCAAGAACTGATGATGCACCATTTCTAAGTCAGGCAGCCTTAGTGGGTCTTGTTCTGATATTTATTGTGCTTATAAGTGGCTTTATAAAAAAGGAAAATTCTGTAACTTAAATTAACTTGATCTATGTAAGTAACGAAATCTTATGAAAAATATTGATAAAAATAGTTTAGAAAATGCATTTCGATTGTTCGAGTCGAATAGTATCAATAAAATAGAAACAGGCACAACCAAAGGCCTCAAAGAAATTCATCATTTTTTGTTTGACGGTTTGTACGATTTTGCAGGCGAAATACGAAACCTTAATATTTCTAAGGGCGGCTTTAGATTTGCAACTACACTATATCTTAAGGAGATTCTTGTAAAAATAGAACTAATGCCTGAAAACTCTTTTGAAGAAATTATTGCCAAGTATGTTGAAATGAATATTGCGCATCCTTTTATTGAAGGAAATGGTAGATCCATGCGTATATGGTTGGACATGATATTAAAAAAACAACTCAAAAAAGTTGTAAACTGGCAATTCGTTGATAAAACGCTTTATTTACAATCTATGGAGAGAAGTCCAATCAACGATTTGGAATTAAGAACACTTCTGAAAGAAAATTTAACCGAGGAAATCGACAATAGAGAAATCATTTTTAAAGGAATTGAACAGTCTTATTATTATGAAGGTTATGAAAAGGACCAAGCATAACTTCAACTGAAAAAGTACAAAGTACCAAATTATACTCTTCTATACCGGAAAAGCAGTTTTAAATACTATCTTTAAGATTAGAGGCAGAAGATACATTTATTGCTGACATTACCGGATTAACTTCAGGCCAAATTGAAGAAATACGCGCTAATTTACCAGAAAAGTAAATGTAAGCTAACGCGTTTTTTATTAGGACTTTATACAAAGCACAAGGAAATGACATGTGTATTAATGACGTTACCTTGATAGTTATAAATTTGACCTTATGAGAATTGATAAAATTAAAATAGAGAACTTTAAGAATTACGAAAATCTTGAAGTTGAATTCGAAAAAGGCATAAACCTTTTTGTAGGCTCTAATGGTAGCGGCAAAACCTCAATTCTAGACGCTATAAATGTGGCCATAGGTGGTTTTTTTGGCGTGCAAGAACAGAAAATGCAAAGAGGAATTGATATATCGGAGGCAAGAATTGTAATTGTGAATGGAGAACCTATGAGGATGCCTAAAACTTCAATTACCGCTTACTCAGATATAATTAAAAAACCATGGACAAGAAATTTTAATTCGAAGACCAAAAATAATGACCAAAAGTTCCTTAAACCAGCAGGAGAGTATGGCAATAAGATACTAGAAGGATTCTATAAAACAAATTATGAAGTTGCACCACTCTTAGCATTTTATTCAACAAAGAGACTTTTCAAAGATTCATCTCAATCTTCAAAACAAAAATATGATCCTTTAGCAGGCAGAAGGAATGGATATTTACAATGTTTAAAGGATAATGCTATTAAAGAAACATTGCTTGATTGGTTGGGGAGCTCAGTTACAACCAGAGCAACAAAGCAAATTAAAGGTGTTGAATTTATTGACTTAATTTTAGAAAATGTAGATAAGTCAATCATAAAAACGCTTGTTTATTTTAATGAAGAGTTAAAAGAGGAAGAGATAAAGATTTACCAGGAAGTAAAATTTAACTATCAAGTTTTTCTTCAGTTAAATCCTGGATTTGCACTACCAATAAATTACTATTCAGATGGTTTTAGGAATCTTTTATACCTAATTATGGATTTAATTTGGCGGGCATCACAATTAAACCCCTGGCTAACGCTCGAACAATTATCTGATCAACAGACGGGCTGTGTTACCATTGATGAAATCGACTTGCATTTACACCCAAAGTGGCAAGCAAAAACCATTGGCATATTACAGGAATTACTTCCTAATGTGCAGTTTTTTATCACTACACATAGCCCTATGGTGGTGGCAAATTTTAAACAAAGAGAAGATGTAAATAAAAATAGTCAGGATTGTTTGTTCATTTTAGATAACAATACATTATCTAAAGTAGGTACATCCTATTTTGGAAAAGACTTAAACAGCGTACTCCGTAATCCAATGGGTGGTAATATAAGAGCGAAGGAAGTGAGTGAAATTCTTAGCCACTTTTATAATATTGCTGAAAACCCAGATTCAACAGAAGAAGAATTAGACACCCTTTCTGCCATAGCTTTAGAATTAAATAACTTATTGGATGGAACTGATAGCGAAGTTATTAAGGTAAATGCTATTATTGAACTTTTGAATGCAAAAAAACAATGAGATTTATTCAAAAGCAAAATTCGACACCAACTGCATTTGTCGAGTTAGTTACTGGAGTTGCTGGTTATAAAGCATTGTATCGTAATCAGAAACAAGCCATTCTAAATATTTTAATTGACGAGCAGCATGGATTGTGTGCTTATTGTAACCAGAGTATCACCTTGAAAACGGCAACTATTGAGCATTTAATTTGTCAATCACACAATCCTTCTTTTGATTTAAAGTACTTCAATCAATTTGCCGTTTGTAGAGGTAATGATGGTCAAGTTTTATTGAGTCATTGTGATAAGTACAGAGCTAATGGCAGTAATAATGACTATTTCGTTCCATACCTATTATTCAATACCTGTTTGTCAACAACGTGGAATAGCATAAATCCTTTTTTTGATGTAGAGTATAATCCAAGAACTGAATTATATTCAGGAAAACTGATTCCACGCGACGCAAACTTGAATGGTTATCCAGGAAACCAACAGCGAGTTAAAGATACGATCCAAGTATTAAATCTTAATACTGAGATTTTAATCAGGGCACGCAAGGAAAAGTGGGAATCTGTAAAGCAAACGAGAGGGAAGTTAGGACTGAATTGGCAAGATATATTTGAACATTATTTAACAATGAAACCACTAACTGACTTTTCCGAATTCGTTCTGTTGGCTATCCGTAAACAAGTACCTTAATTTTTTTATGATAAACTGTATAAATGATTACTGAATCATCCTAGTGTTCAGATTTTTATATTGAGTCAGTTTAATTTGAAATCATCGCCACAACGACCTATAGCAAGCCTTAAAATTGCACAATTGTCTTATTGATGTAACATTTAAGCCAGATAAAAGACAAATTTATGGCTTATATCAAAAGATTGGTTGAAGATGATTTAGTAGCAAGAACAACCGTAAATTTGGAATTAAGTGAGGCTGTATAAATGAAGCCTATATAATTTGTCAAAAAGACAATCTAACTATCTATATTTTACCGGTAGGACAAGATATTTAAAGAGCCCTTTCATCAAGGGTATGGAATGGCTGAAATACACATTTGTATTCAACATACAAACACTCTTTTATTCCTTGGACAAAGACAGCCATAGTTTGTGAATACCAATTCATATTCAAAAATTATAAAATATGTACTTGGGAAGACGGCTACCACAAAACTATCATACGCGGCATTGAAGCACCAATTTCTTGTCGGTGCAGTTAGCTGTTCGGCTATTATTATACCCTATTTCTCAGATATAGCAATGTATTTTTTTAATTCAGTTTGTTTTTCTACTTGTTTAATTAAAAAGTCTGCTACGTCAGCTCTATTAATTCCGCCTACATTAATTCCTTTGAATAATTTGTTTTCAATACGGTATTTTTCTGTCAATTCCTTGTCAAATAGCCTTCCTGGCCTCACAACGGTCCAATTCAGATCTGAATTGGTAATAAATTCTTCCATTTAGTTTTGTCAGCATAAAGGTCTTTTAAAAAGTATTTTAAAAACATTTTTACAAGCCAGGGAACATAATTTTTACTTTCTCCAGCTCCAAATCCTGTAACAAAAATAAATGGAATATCTATTTTGTTCTCTTTATGAATTTCCACCATTAATTGTGCAAAATTTGAAAAAAGAGTAGTAGCATTCATATTCTTTCTAGTCCCCAATGTTACAATTATAGCATCTGCGTTTTGGATTGAACTTAATAGGTCAGCTTTATTAGTTGCATCACCAAGTATCACTTTTAACGATTTTTTCTCTCCTATTTCAATTCCAGACCGAGAAAGGGTCGTTATCGAATGATTTCTATCTAATCCTCTTTTTACAGTTTCTAATCCTATTCCAGCCGAGGCTCCTATGATCGTAATATTCATTTTGCTTTTTTATTGATGTCGGTTTTGAGCTGTGCACTAAATGATATATTAGCGAAACTAACTTTAGTCAATATACTACATCTGTCTCGATAAGTGAATCTTCAGATCACTTTTGTTTCCAATTATAAATATTTTATTCATCCATTCACTATAACACACCCTTTTCAATGAAGTTTCCTGTTAATAATAGTCTCAGTTCTTGGTCATTTATTGTTTGGAATAACTTTTTCCATTGCATTCAAAAATTTATCAAAAATGGGGGCCACCATTCCACCTCCCCAACCGCCTGAATAATTGGCCGCCAGGTATAGATCCATCTTTGGAATATAGAGGACTTGCGTTCCCCAAAAGCCCGAATGACAATACGCATCCATTCCTTTCACCTGTACTTTGTACATACCCATCTGGTAATCTAATTTTGCCTTAATTGAATACGATACCGGCGTCAACATGAGATTTAAAGTTGCGGGGTTTTCAAAAATTTTGCCTTGAAAAAGAGCTTGGAAAAAGTCGATTAATTCTTCTGTGTTCGAAAGAATTCCTCCCCCGCCATAATAATCGATGGTCGGGCTGAAGTTGTAAGTGTCTTTTCCCTGAAGGTATTGGTGAATTCGCAGTAGATCGGTTTGGGTATCAATTCGTTCAAAATCTGTTCGGTCGAGACCTAATTTTTCAAAGCCAAGCAGTTCTTTGATACCCCCGTCCAAGGACTTTCCAGTATAGGTTTCAATGAGTTCCCCCAAAATCACATAGCCCATATCCGAATAGCTAAATTGAGTTCCTGGAGTACCAATCCGTTCCCCTTTTTCAACACCTAACTGGAGCTGAGCAGTTCGAGTCCACTCATAACTGGGAGTGGAAAATATTCTGTCGAAGAATTCAGGAGCATGTGTATGGTCAAAAAAACCTGCGGAGTGTCTTAATATTTGCTCGATGGTAATCTGCTCCAAGTCATAGTCTTGTGCCAGGATTCCAGCGTGAGTGGGTGAGAGATGCTTTGAAATTGGGTCTTCCAAACGTAGCATCTTTTTTTCCATCAGCCTAAGAATCGCAGCTGCAACATAAGTTTTAGTAACGCTTGCAATTCGAAATGTTCGACGAACCTGCAAGGAATCTCCAATGGATAGATCATTGATTCCTGCCGCACCCGACCAAGAGATTTGTTTGTCTCCTGACTCCATGGAAAATAGGATTCCTGGATTGGTAGAACTGAGTTCGGATCGAAGGACCTGATTGAGATTTTGAGCCTTTAAGGAATTTAGGTAAATCCCAATAAGAATTATACTAAGTATGAGTTTGATTGGTTTCATTTGAAAAATTGAGAGAGTGTAGTTTTGAATGATCAACAAAGGTTGAAGAGATGTAAGAAATTTCATGGCAAGATTGAATTTTGAGGAAAACTCCTTAAAAATATAGTTTTAATTTAAATCCTGTGAATTACGTATGAAAAAATTATACCTAATGAATAAAATGAAAATACCAATTTAATTTGCGAGCTAATCTCTTTATTCTAGTTGCATCTTTCGTCTGTATATCGTGAATTCGCAAAAGGAAAAATGGAGCCAGAAGTTGTTTAAGAGAAATATTGCAATGTGGCAACATATAAAGAAATTAATTGAATAACCATACCGAGCATAGCCTCGAGATGGTTTTAACCTTTAAATAATCATGGCCAAAGAAAAGAAATCAACTACCAATGTTCAGGGTCTTTCAATAAGCATTATTATGCAGCGTCAGGACGATTATTTTCTATAACAGACATTGCCCGCCACAGAGATGCCGAGCGGAGTGACTATATTCTCCAAAAACTGGCTAAGCAACCGAATTACTATTTAGTTCACTGAACTTTGGGAACATTGGCGAAATCCTCATTTTAATTCCATAGTATTCGATGAAGTTAAAAACATGGCAGGTTCCAACAACTTTCACTCACTATCTTATTCCAGCGTTTCAACGCCTTAAATAGGATAAAAGCCCCAGGCTCTAATTTGAATGGCAACTCGAATCTTAAAAAATTAGGCGATGGCAAATAATAAAGGTCTGAACTGTGATTTACTTGATTTGAATGATGAACATGATTTAGAAATATCAAATCATAAGAATCAAACGAATCATAGTGCAGACAATGTTACTCCACTGCGCCTTGGATCTTCATTTAGAATTCCCCGCCAAGGAGGAGTTCATAAAAAAGCCCTAGATATAATGCTAATGTTTAGATTTTATGTTGAGTCAGTTTAATCTGAATGGCTCACTTTCACCCGGAATAGCCATGGAATGGAGTCATCATCGGTAGCTTTTACGAATGGTAATTTCAGTGAAAACATAAGGCTCTTAAAAAAAACCATCTTCTGCATCGGTTACAAACTTATAAAAAGCCTCATGCACTGTTTTATCTTTAAAGCTAAAGGTAACTTTAATACATTAAATTATAGAATGTTATACTTCCTATGCTTGTTGGAGTGGCAGTATGGGTGAGGTTTTAGGGATGAGGGGTCAGATTATTAATTCGGAATTTTAGTTCTTGCATGCGTTCTATCAATTTATCGAAAGGTAGTGATGGATTGTACAGCATACTTTCCTGCATGATTTGATAATCCTTTTCCCATGCTCCCATCATTGCATCAG
>Ga0208787_1000860_pt1 | contig 13943 bp, 8 predicted proteins | sample Wag4_2014_7_11_FD_187362 | JGI IMG/M metagenome (GOLD analysis project Ga0208787, IMG submission 187362) | Fresh water microbial communities from Ohio, USA - Utica-2 Time Series HT 2014_7_11 (SPAdes) (version 2) | ecosystem: Environmental > Aquatic > Freshwater > Water tank | place: USA: Ohio... | reverse complement strand
CTCTTTTTGCCTTTGGAATGAAATGAGGCAACGTATTCAACAGTTTTTGCTGAAAATCAGCCACCTCCAAATCAGTCTTATTATTATTTGAATGGCATCCCGACAAAAGGCTTCCTGTTGCCAATGCTCCTAATCCGACCGCTGATTTGAATAAAAAATCACGACGATTCAACTGTTTATTTACATCGTCAAAGGCGGGATGCTGAATGAAAAATGGTTTATGATGGTGAGAAGACATATCTTATCTTTTTGTCAGCGCTGCGTCTGTATTTAAAATCGTACTAACCACCACAGCATGGGCAGCTAAGCGGGCAGAGTCCATACCTGGTTTTAAGACATATTGACCTGAAGAAAGCCAGCCCCTCACCTTTTCCGGTTTTTTCCTGAAAGCCATTTCCTGACTATTTTTTAGTTTTAACAGTAAATCCAGTTCTTTTTCTGAGGGTTTCCTTGCTGTCAATTTTCTGAAACTATCTGAAATAGCCTTTTTTTCATTAATATATTCTTGCATTTTTTCTGCCATAACTTTTGATACCTCTACAAAAGTAGGGTCGTTCAATGTAACTAAAACTTGCAAAGGGGTATTTGTTTTTTGCCGTCGAACCATACAAAAACTTCTGGATCCTGCATCGAACGTTGACAAGGTAGGGTTAGGTACAGAACGTTTTATGAGGACATACAAACTTCGTCGATACACCAGATCGCCCGTATCAGGTTGATAACCAGCACTATTTATTTCCCATAATCTATCTGGCTGATAAGGTTTTATACTTTTTCCTCCAATCTTTCTATTCAATAAATCACTGGCAAATAAGGCATTATCTCTCAACATTTCCGCAGTTAAGCGTTCTGAAGGACCTCTGGCAAGCAATCTGTTTTCAGGATCTTTTGACCTTAAGGCAGGAGAAGTTATCGTTGATTGTTGATAAGTTCCAGACATGACCAATAGTTTAACCATTGCTTTTACATCCCAGCCTGATTGTTGAAAGGTGACGGCCAAATAATCCAGTAATTCAGGATGAGAAGGCAGTTCGCCCTGATTACCAAAATCCTCCGCTGTTTTAACGATGCCATTACCAAAAAAATATTGCCAAAACCTATTGACTGCCACTCGGGAAGTAAGCGGATGATTTGGTAAAAACAACCATTTTGACAGCCCCAGCCTATTTTTAGGCAAATGATTTGGAAAGGCTAAAACAGAGGCAGGTGTACCTGGAAAAACTTCCTTTCCTTTGTTTTCATAGTGCCCACGATGCAATAAGTATGTTTTTTTCGGTATTTTCGATTCCTGCATTACCATCAATTCTTCCACCTGCTCTAAGGAATCAGCCAATGATCTTCTAAACAAGGATAAAGAATCGGCAAGGATTCTTAATTTTTTGTCCACTACATTTTCATAATACGCCTCTAAGACAGCTCTTTCAAATCTACCCAATGAGGGAATATTTTTTGTAGAAATGTCTTTCCATTTACTTTTTCCTGCAAGAACCGCTACCTCAAAAGGTATTAGGTTACGTTGATAAACGGTAACATTGTCCACCAAACCTCCTTTAAATCCAAGTCCACGCCACCAACCACCTATCTGAATACCGGGTTCAACCTCTCTTCTGAATAATATTTCCTTGGTCAACTGATCCATGGTGGTAATCATTTGTAACTTTTGACCATCTACAAATAAATCAAATCCAGCGGCTGTAGAAGAACCATCATAGACGAGCGCGATATGAATCCATTTTTCTTTTGGAATTTTTTCCTTTGATATTTTTGTAATGGCATTGGAAGGAGCTGCGTGTGCCATATTTATTTCAAATTTTCCATCTTTATAATAAAGGTGAAACCCTCTGAAATTATATAATCTTTCCCCTTCACTCTTATGAAAAATAACCCCTTCCCTGAATGTTGAAGGCAACCAGACATCCATACCTATGGAAAAAGGGTCTGATTTTCTGAATACGCCAATACTACCCAAATCGAGATATTCATCACCATCCAAACGGATAGCAAGACCCATTTTACCAGGTAAAAAAGTAGGTTTTGCCCCATCCATGCCAGCTTCCCTCTTCATCACTCCCTTTTCCTTTCTGTTTATCTTATTTTGTAAATCAGCCTGATCAAAAGTGAATGTTGCCTTCAATCCATTTTGAGGAATTACCTGCTCTCCTAATTTTTTGTAGTCATTTGAAGACAACCATTCATTAAATGAGTTACTATTTGAATTTTTTAAAATCCCTATATTTTTTTCTTCTTTATAAATCTTATGCTTAATGAAGTCAATCATCTTTTCCTGATCTTCCGTAGGTAAAAGTAAGGTAGGTGTTGGGGTAGCACTATTCCATGAAATCTGCCCTGCCTCTTTCACATTATTAAAGAAAGAAAAAAACTGATAATAATTTTCCTGGGAAATGGGATCATATTTATGGTCGTGACAGCGGGCACAACCTGTGGAAAGACCTAAAAAAGCTTCGCCGAAGGTGTTTGTTCTATCGGCGACATATTCCATTTGAAACTCCTCCTCTATGATGCCCCCTTCCATATTTTGGGGATGATTTCTATTAAAAGCCGTTGCAATTACCATTTCCTTGCTTGGATTGGGGAATAAATCTCCAGCTAATTGCCATTGGGTAAATTGATTGAACGGCATATTCCTGTTGAAAGCGGAAATAACCCAATCTCTGTAAGGAGACATCTCTCTCAGTCGATCGACTGTATAGCCATGGGAATCGGCAAAACGGGCAATATCTAACCAATGTACCGCCATTTTTTCCCCAAAATGTGGAGAAGCCAGCAGTTTATCCACTTGTTTTTCGTACGCATTGGGAGATTTATCCTTAATAAAATCATCCAGATCATCTAAAGAAGGAGGTAAACCCGTTATATCAAGGGACAATCTTCTTAACAATAACTCTTTAGAAGACTTTTCTGAAGGTTCTATATTTTCCTCCTCCAATCGTTTATGTATAAATAGATCAATGTCATTTTTCACCTGATTTTTCCATTTTGACTTAGGCAAATTGGGTAAAACAGGCGTAACCAGTGCCCAATGGGGTTTATATTCCGCCCCATTTTCAATCCATCGAATTAAAATGGCTTTTTCTTTGTTCGTTAAAGAAAGATGTGAGGATGGCTCCGGCATCTGTATATCAGGATCATTGGAAATAATTCTATGGAAAAATTCGCTTTTCCTAAGGTTTCCCGGCTTTATAGCTACTTTATCAGGCGTTTCCGGTAATGACGCGTAAGCATTTTCAGCAATATCCAGACGAAGGCCTGCTTTTTGCTTCATTTTATCAGGACCATGACAGGCGAAACACTTGTCGGACAAAATAGGCTTTACATGAAAATTATAATCGGGTTTAATGTTTAAATTCTTTAACTCTATGGCAATTTCATCAGGAATTTCTGGAGCGCAACCAGAAATCCAAAGGAATAATACAATAGACCCAAATATATAGCACTTATTTACGAGCATATTAGGATTGATATTTTGAACAACCCATTAAATATAAAATAAATGATTGAAATCCTTAGGAAATTAAAATTCTTTCTCCCCGTACTCCGTTTTTATAATCTTATTTTTTCTTCCCCCGTCATTTAACCTAATGCCGGCACTTAGCATAATAATCCGGTCGTATTTAATATAATCCGTCGAACTATAAAAATTGGAAGCCTGTGTTACAATGGTTTGAATATTGGTATTAAATACATTTTGAACTTGCAATCCCACATTCCCCTTATTTCCCTTAAAGCTATATTTTAATCCCATGTTGGACAAAAAGTAATCAGAATCGGCACCTTGTGTCGTTACCGTTCTGCCTATATAAGTAGCATCCCATTGAAAACGAAGGTTTTTCGAGAGATCAACAGAGGTATTTCCATTTGCATTAAAATTCAAACTTTTTTGGATGGTTTCAATGCCATTGGGATTGCCTTTAACATAAAACCGAAAAATATTTCCAGAAGCGTATAATTTCCACCATGAAGTTAATTTTACACTGGCAGAGGCTTCCATCCCTGAACTTATGGCTGTTCCTGCATTGGTATATGTTCTCCAAAGTATGGTTCTCGAATATATGTCATTGACTCTAAAAACCTTATCTTTTATATAATTAAAATAGGCTATAGCTGAAAGTTCTACTTTTGACCATGTCTTTGAAAAAGCTACCTCAAAAACCTCTGCTAACTCAGGTCTCAAATTGGGGTCACCAAGTTCAATGGTTTCGGCATGTCTGTGATTTTTAAAGGGTGACATCAACTTAGTCGTTGGTCTGTCAATGCGCCTGTTATAGGCTATTCTTAAAGTTTGTGCATTTTTAAAGGATCTCAAAAACTGAACAGAGGGGAAAAAATTTAATTTCTTATAAATAAAAGGAGCCTCACCAAGCAGATGAGTTAAAATTCTATCCATATATTCCGCTCTCAAGCCAATATTATAATTCCATTTTGTAAGAGATCCATTCAGATTTGCATAAGCAGCATGGATTTGCTGCCTTAAATCCATGTTATCATTAAAAGCTGGATCAAGTTCCCATTTTTGACTGGCAATATTAAGATTTTCAAAAACAAAATCACCTGAATGGTGAACAGACCTGAATTGATACCCCAACTCCAGTTTTTTATTATCGGTTAAAGCCTTTTGATAGTCTATTTGCCAGCGCAAAGCGGTTAACGGACTCTTTTCCTCTGACCTTTCGTGCAAGGAAATCTGTTTATTATCTTCATTTTCATCTATATTATTAAGTGGACCGCCTAAAACTGAAAATTCATAAACACCCAGCACGGTTACCTTACTTTTATTGGCAAAATTTCTGGTATAGTCAGCATTCACCGTTTGAAAATTCCCCGTTCTTACAAATAGATTTTGATTAAAAAAACGACGAACTGGCGAACCAAATGATGGGTTAAACAGATCGGTATTATTACCTATTTTTAAAAATTCTTCATAATGTAAATTGGCCGTTCTATCTGTTTGCTTTTCACCCATATACCAGTTTACATTGAAAATATCATTTTTACCTGGAGAATAAGATACGCCAGATCGAATTCCGAACTGATAATCCTTATAATTTCTTATCCCTTCTGAAGGAAGAAAAGTAAGAGAATCTTTTAACAATGTTCTTATTTCTCCAATCCTAAATCCTTCAATATCAAAGCGCCTATAATCGGCCCCAACAAAAAAACTACCTTTTGAACCTGTATAATTAGCTAAAAAATCAGATATGTATCTTAAAGGTTCATTACCTCCTGACATGCCATTGGCAATAAGACTCCAGCCTATTAATTGATCTTTTTTGGTAATAATATTAACAATTCCAGCTTTGCCATCGGCGTCATACCTTGCAGAAGGAGAAGTGATTAATTCAATTTTCTCAATAGCGTTAGCCGGTATTTGAGCCAATGCATCAGAAGCTGTTCTTTGGGTAGGTTTTCCATCTATCAACACTAGAAAGCTGGCACTTCCACGCAATAAAATTTCACCTTCAACATTTACGGTAACGGATGGAAGCCTTGAAATAAGATCTAGTCCTGTTCCATTCGCTGCATTTTGAAATTGTTTGGTATCAAATATTTGTTTATCTATTTGAACGGTCTGTGTTTTTCTTTCTCCACTGACGGTTATCTCCTCTAAAGTACTAACCGAGGCAGTGAGATAAATAGCAGGAAGATTCCCTGTTTTCTCCCCTGGCTTGAAATCAAGTGATTCATAGCCCATAAATTGAAAGCGAAAAATACTGATATTTCCTCGTTCAGATTTAATTTGAAATTTACCGTTCACATCAGTAACCGTTCCTACTACGATAGCAGAGTCTTTACCTAATACCGATACCGAGGCAAACTCAATGGGTTTCCTGGTTTCACTATCAAACACAATTCCTTGATATTGTGATAATTGACCATAAACATTGTTTAATATCACAAGTGATATTAATAAAAAAAGAGGTGATTTCAGCATATATTCATTTAACAAAACAAATATACTTTAAAATATAGTAATACTACTCAACCGTTAACCAGGTATAACTCTCAGCAGGAATAGTAACCACTAGGTCAGCCTCATAATTTCTATTTAACTTTAAAGACATTGGTTTTCCCTCTTTTTCTCTGAACACAGCTGTGTCTGTCAGACCTGTGTAATAGAGAGGCACCGGAATGGTTCTGGTGATGTCCTTTTTGGTAGGATTGTACAACATAAGCATACCTTTGTATTTACCCGATGGATCGGCATGTAACAACCCATCCCAATCCCTGCCATCGGCTCTTCGCAGATGAATCATATCAGCATTTAAAATATCCCGATATTTTTTATACCAAGCGACCGTTTTTAAAACCATTTGCCTGGTTTCCTCCGTGTCATATAATCGTGGACCTCGGTAACAAGCCTGGACTCCGGCGCCATAATATTGCATCATTAGATTTTCATAATCCTTTAAATGCTCGCTTAAAGGTTCAAGAATCGCTTCCGGTCCACCCCCTTGATATTTTGTCAGGGGAACAAATCCCCAGCTCATTGAGCCCATTTTTTCCAGGGTACCGTCGTGAATATTTTGTCTGTTTAAGACTCTTTGTTGTTCTCTTGAAAGGGAAAAATTAACCTCCCTGTAACCAATGGCTATTTTATGCGTCCCGTCTAAAAAATACCAGTCAGGCGCATTGATATAAACCCCTTTTTCGTTTAACCACCGATAGAGTTCCTTTTGAATTTCCATCTGCCTCCATTGAGAATCATCTAGACCCTCATGACCGGGATGCGAGGTTGATGCGCATACGTCACCTGGATAAGGACCATCATTTTCCCAAATATCAAATCCTGTTTTTTCAAAAAAATACTTGATTTTATCCCTAAAATCCAGTCCCCAGGTGCTTCCAAAACAAGGAGCATTACCAAACAGAGCCCCACCGGGCTTACCTGTTTTGGGATCAATAACATCGTGTTCGTCACTTATACGACGGCTGCTGAATAGGGCATAACCACCAAGTAAAATGCCCTTACTATGTGCATAATCGGCTAATTTTTTCCATCGTGTAATATTGATTTCCGATGAGTCCTCCATTTTCAGGTGACTGCCAAAACTCAGGATAACGGCTTCATAACCAGTTTGGACACATTGATCGATACAACGGACAACTTCATCATCACTTTTACTCACCAAATGCATGAAAACAGGATTCTGGGTAGTCCATGGCGCTATGGTTCTATACATTTTTTTCAACATCAGTCCTCTCCTTTGTCTGTCATAACTGTCCATCAAGAGTTCATTAGTTTTGACTGAAGTAAAAATTTCGCCCCTTTTCAGTGTAATACCCGGTGCTTTTTCCGGATAAATTTCAAGCAAACATGGTGTTTGAAAATTATAATTCACCTGGGACGTATAAACGCTATCGGTTTTCCAATGGGTAGTCTGATCACTAATATCATAACGCATGGCATTATTGAATGCATAATTAGTTTCAAAATAAATACCATGTTGTTTTTTCATTTCATCAGGAGAACCGACGACTGCACTTTCCTCTTCCACCAGGCCAAGCACTTCGTTTACCACGCGATGTAATTTCACTTCTTTTGTTGATTCATTGAGAATAGTCAACCATTTCACTATCAAAGGAATACCATCATATAGCGCATAATGAACTTCCACTTTTAACCCTTTCAACTCATTTATAGGAGATTCAAACTTAAGAATCAGTTCTTTTCCGGTGGCAGGCAGAAATTTACCTGTCCAGGTATTGGATTTCCATTGAATGCCAGGTTTAATATTTGAGACCTGATAACTGGTAAACGTAAAATCATTTTCCCCTTTTGTCAGGGAAGGTAACCACTCAGGTAAAAAGTAGCCATTTTCTTTTTGACCCACAAGGCCTCCAATCTGATATTCAATGTGATCAATAATAAAGCGAGCTTCAGGCTTTATAGCCCTTATCAGTTGCTGTTGATTTGTCAGATTCACGAAATCAAAGCAACCTATATTTTTTCCCAGATAAAAGGATCTTCTCAATAATCCATTTTGGATAACCAGCGTATTATTCTCTTCTACGACCGTTGTCTTTTGTGGAATGGAATGAATTAGCCAATCAGATTTAGATGTTTGGGCATTTAAACTGGAGGAAAAGAGGATAGCCAGAAACCAAAAGTATTTCATGTAATTATTTTTGATAATAAAAATAAAAAAGGGAATGATAAAACAATCATTCCCTGCTAAATATAGTTTATAAATACATTAAAGTTAACACTTTCTTGTCCCCGCAAAAACGAGGGCGCCTCCAGCTTTGTCTATATCTTTCAATAGATTGGCAGTTGCAGATTGGTCACCGAACATGACACCTTTTAGGTGAATGACTAAAACAAATACCAATAATAATACATCTAATAAAACGGCGGCTGGTTTTTCCATTTTTATCTGTTAAGATGGCTGCTGCAGCGGTAACTAAAGCAATTCATGTCAAATATAATACCAGTGGACTCCGCGGGTATTGTAGGTGGAACCATACCAGCCATAGCTGTACCACTATTAAAATGAAAAAGACCGAAAATAGCCATGAGGGTGAATAAAATAAGTGATAACTGAAATTAACAAATTTTATGGGTAAATACATGTTATCTACCTAATAATTATTGTTTTATTTTCAGAAATCCCCTTATCCCTTTTGAAATACTTTTATATAATCGACAACAAACCAACGTGGGAAAACCGTTCTGGCATCAGGTGAGCCAGGAAAATTTCCTCCTATGGCCAGATTGATGATAAAAAAGAAAGATTGATTAAACGGATAGGGTTGACCATTCAAATCGGAAGGAGTCAATTGATGATAAGGTACATTATTAACCAGCCATTGAATCTTATTTTCCTCCCAAACGATAGAAAACACATTAAATGAAGTATTAAAATCATATTCACCTGAGGAAAAGGTAGCGCCGGTTCTAAACCGATGCTGCGCTAGTGTAGCACCAAAATGTGCCGTACCAACTACCCTGTTTATTTTATCTCCACTGGCCTCCATAATATCTATTTCGCCGCAGGCTGGCCAAGAAACCTGAGGAATATTATCCCCTAACATCCAAAGTGCTGGCCAATAACCCTTTCCTTCTGGAACAGCTGCTCTTATATCAATCCGTCCATATTTGAACGATTTCTTTCTTTGCGTTGTCAACCTGGAAGAGGTATAATTTTTACCTCCTACCGTTTCCTTTTTTCCCTCAATGATTAAATAGCCATCGGAAAGTTGGGCATTTTTTTCCTGATAAAACTGTAATTCATTATTTCCCCAGTTACAATTTCCAGGACAACCATCGCCAAGCTCGTAGTTCCAAACCGCACTATTCAGATTAGTTCCTTGAAAACCCTCCTCCCAGACTTTAGTGAAACCAGCATAAGCATCAGGTGAAATATAACCTGTCTTGGGAATATTTATCTTATCAATCAAACTAAAATCGTCATTGACCAGCGTAATGGTTATTCGGGTAGGTTCACCTAAGGTTGCATTTAAGGCCTGAATGAGCACAATGTCTATTTTTTCGTCAGTCTCCTTAACGGCATCTCCAAATATTTTAATAGGAATGGACACTGTAAGTTCTCCCGGTTTCATGAATATTTTGCCCTCTGTAATGGCTTCATAATCAGACCCCGCAGTGGCTGTTAAACCATTAACCTGATATTTAACCATCACCTGGGTTCTGTTTTCCCCTTTCAGTTGAATACCTAACTGTATGGTGGTGTCTTTATTTCCCTCGGGAATGGAGAGTGTTTGAGCACTGAAAGAAACCTGTGGTGCATTGTAATCAGGCAACTCAGCAATGTCCCCCTCCTTAAAACACCCTTGAAGCAAAAGTAAAAAGGGTAAAAATTTAAATATATATCCTACGTTATTCATTTAGTCCTTTTTTTGATAAACTCTCACATAATCGATAGAAAATCGAGCGGGGAAAGCCTTTGCGTCAACCCCCATTTTTCCACCCAGATTACCCCCTACGGCAAGGTTCAAAATGATATGAAAAGGTTGGTCAAAAGGCCATTGTTTACTATTTGCCATTGCTTCTTTATAGAAAGTAAAATAGATTTTCCCATCAAATAAAAAATCCATTTTTTCAGGCGTCCAGTTAATAGCGTATAAATGATAATCTTCGTGTGGTTTTATTTTACCAACGCCTCCTCCCTTTTGTGTACCAATCATGTGATTGAAAGCTTCCGTATGAACGGTGCCGAAGATAGAATCCTGAGCAAACCCTACGTGTTCCAACAAATCAATTTCTCCACTTCCTGGCCATTCTCCGTAGGTGTTTTTCTCAGGCAAGAGCCAGATAGCAGACCATGTACCTAAGCCAACTGGTGTTTTTGCTCTCATTTCAAAATAGCCATATTTCCAGGAAGCCCTATTACGGGTAAGCAATCGGGCAGAAGTATATTCCTTCCCTCCCATTTTTTCTGGTCGAGCCTCAATGGTCAATTTTCCGTCTTTTACAGAAGCATTATCAATATCTGCCTCGGTATAATATTGCCATTCATTGTTTCCCCAACCACAGATTCGTGGACAACCATCCCCCACATCATAAGTCCATTTACTGGCATCCGGCAATCCCTCTGTTGAAAATTCATCAGACCAGACAAGTTTGTACTTTTTGGGCGGTTTTGACATGGAAAACAACAAAAAAGTGCACAGTATTGAATAAAAAGTTAAGTATTTCAAAATTAAAACGTTTATCGGGCTTCAAAATATAATTCAAACCAACCACCACCTTTTAAAAATGAAGTTCTTACAATCATCTCTTTTTCAGTTAAACGCACGATGTCATAGACATTCGAGGCATCCCAAACCCCCATAAAAGCACCTTCTGGCAGTTCAATGCGTGGAACACCCGCGGGACCAATGGGAATGAGTTGCCATTGAGGTTTTCCTGAAAGTGCAAAGGGAACGGGCTTATATCCATTCCATGGATCGACAGTCAATCCATTATTATCGTAAGTAAATTTGTTTTCTGCCCAGGCAAAACAGAAATTATCATCGTACTGCTCGTTCTGGAGACCATTTAGAGGAGAAGTAAACCATTCGGCTGAGCCTGGCGTCGGACCAACAGCAACTGCGCCTGCTTTTTTGCTAAAAGTCCAGCATTTTCGACTGGTTGGGTCACAACCACCCGCTAAAAGGGTTGCCAAACCTGTACAAGGAGTAACCGCATCTTTGGGTATAACCACGGAAAAACTTTGCTGTCCAGTGCCAGAGCCACCTTTAAATGATCCTGACCATATAATATTATATCGGCCTGCCTTTGGAAAATAAAAAGTATCCAGCTCCTTTTTTGTCTTGTCAGGACTGGCACCTGCGGCCGACCATAAACGATCAAAAACCAAATCACTTTTTTCACTAACCACCACCCGATTAGAATCTGTTTTCAACTGGACCAGTGAAAGAGTTGGTAAATCTGGTGATTTTCCTAATTGAATATCAGGTTCCTGATAAGATTCACATCTTAAAAACAGGATACTGACGAACATAAAAACGGGTAATCCCCTGGATAACATATAAAAAAATGGTTTCATAATCTTTAGCATTTATGTAGATTAATAGCCCTGATTTTGGGTAACAGCCCCATTACTAGCCTGAATCTGAGATTGAGGAATAGGAAACACCTTATGAATGTTTTCCTTAAATCCTAAAGAGCCCAGAAAACTTGTCGCTCTACCTGTTCTCACCAAATCAAAAAACCGATGTCCTTCCATGGCCAGTTCCAATCTTCTTTCATTATAAATGGCTTCTAACAATGTATTTCCAGAAGAGGTTACTTCTGGCAATTTAACTCTTGCTCTTACCTGATTCAATGCATTTCTGGCGCTGGTCTGATCGCCCGACTGGAAGGAGGATTCAGCAAAAAGAAGTAAAACATCAGAATATCTGATCACACGGTCGTTTGTTCCACCATTAGGATTTGGGTCTCCAAAAGTGGCTTGCTCACTTCTGTTATTAAAGTATTTTTTACTGTAATAATCATGTGGATACCCACCTGTCGCCTCTTTTGTAAAAATTCCACGATCACCCATTGGCTCACCCACTCTAAAAACCGTAGCTTTTAAGCGCGGATCTTCTGTGCCGGTGGCTAAAAAAGCGTCAACCAAACTTTTGGTAGGGATATTGAATCCAAAGCCATCGAATTGTCCTCTTGCCCGAGTAAAAACATTGGTAAAGGTCCCTTCATTATTATTATTGTTTCCCCAATTTCCCCCTGATTCGGTCATGTACTGTATTTCAAATACCGATTCCACGCCATTTTCACCTGCTTTTGTGAAAATGCGATTGAAATCGGGTTCTAATTTGTACTCTCCGGACGAAATTAAGGCTTCTCCTATCTTTTTTGCGTCGGCCCACTTTTTACGCCACACCAACGATTTTAAAAGCAAGCCCTGAGCGGCACCTTTTGTTATTCTTCCCAAATCAGCCTGGGTATATTGACTTCGAAGTGGAAGATTTGAAACAGCTAAGGTCAAATCACTTTCGATTAAATTCCAGATACTTTCAGCAGAAGAACGGGGCATTTTATATTCTGAAGGAGACAAGAGACGATCTACCTTTGGAACATCGCCGAAAATAGTGACCAAGTTATAAAAAAACCAGGCTCTGAGAAAATAGGCTTCGCCCAATATCCTTTTCTTTAATTTTTCGTCCATAACAATGGCAGGAACTTTCTCCAGCACAATATTTGCCCTGTTAATCCCTTCGTAATCAGCAGCCCATTCGGCAGCCAGATAGCCGGTATTGACAGGACCTTGAAATTGTTCAAGGGCAGCCAAAAGAGGCTGATCATTATCACCTGAACCACCTTTTACCGCGTCATCAGACATAATATCGCCCCAAAACCATCTAAAATGCCCTTCAGGCGACATTTCAAATTGTAAAGTTGCATAAGCAGCATGAATAGCTGAAACTGCGTCGGCTTCTGTCTGATAGAAATTGTCAAGGGTTGTACCAACCAGCGGTTTTTTATCTAACAATAGTTCTTCACAACTGCTGAGCGAAAATAAAAACAGGAGTACAAACCATTTATTAATACTAAGATTCTTCATTTGATTATTTTTAAAATCCAAGTTGTAAACCCAATGAGGCCATTCTTGCTTGTGGATAGAAACCCTGGTCAATGCCTATTTCTAAGGAACCACCGACACTTCCAATCTCAGGATCCAACCCGGAATATTTTGTCAAGGTCAATAAATTTTGACCGCTGAAATAAATTCTGGCTTTATCGATTTTCCATTTTTTCAATAGCTTATGTTTCAAATCGTACCCCAATTGAATATTTTTTAATCGCACAAAGGAACCATCTTCGATAAAACGGTCCGACACCCTTGCGTTCTTATTTGGGTCATTTAAATTAACTCTTGGCTCTGAGTTTGAGGTACCTGCACCAGTCCATCTGTTTAAGACAGATTGAGGTCTGTTGGAATAGAAAAAGTCATACCTGAATATGCCATTATAAATATCATTTCCCTGCGTTCCCTGAATAAAAATACTTAAGTCAAAACCTTTCCATTGTACCTGAGAAGTTACCCCGTAAGTAAAGGAAGGGGTAGGATTTCCTATATACGTTTGATCTGTTTCATTAATGATACCGTCACCATTCAGGTCTTTAAAACGAATATCTCCAGGAGCTGTTTTTTCATTTTGAAAAGCGTGAGCCTTAACTTCCTCCTGCGACTGGAAAATACCATCCGTTACGTAGCCATAAAAGGAAGCGACGGGGTATCCCACATCTGTTCGGGACACATTACCAGCAGAAAAAACATTCCCTGTGATAATAGGTTCTCCACCAAGACCCAGACTTAGAACCTCTGACTTGACGAAGCCAATATTTGCCCCAAGACTGTAATTCAATGATTTCTTTTTTCCTTGATAAAGTAAGGATAATTCCAGGCCATTATTTGCCATCGTACCCACATTCTGAAAAGGAGCCCTTAATCCAACCA
>Ga0208787_1000859_pt1 | contig 13945 bp, 37 predicted proteins | sample Wag4_2014_7_11_FD_187362 | JGI IMG/M metagenome (GOLD analysis project Ga0208787, IMG submission 187362) | Fresh water microbial communities from Ohio, USA - Utica-2 Time Series HT 2014_7_11 (SPAdes) (version 2) | ecosystem: Environmental > Aquatic > Freshwater > Water tank | place: USA: Ohio... | reverse complement strand
ACGAGTGGTTAAGTTCGCGTTCCTTCACCCCAAATGGGATTACTTCCGGCCTTACGGCTGAACGAAAGGAGTATTGGTATTTAAGTGTTAGCCCACCAACAAAGAAGACAAATAATAATAAAAAAAGGCAGGCAATAGGTAAAAATAAGATAACCAACAATAAAAATACCACATAACCATAACTTTTGTTCAAAGGTAATAGTATCTTCAAAAGAGTGTTTAGGTGTTTCTTGATAGTCGTCTCTGGCAGAGATTACTCTGAGGTTTCTCATCCAATAGACTTCACCCCATTGAGCTTCAATAGTTTTTTTCGCCATTTCACTGGACCCGGCAACAACTTGAACCGAAAAAGAACTCCCACCCTGAACTGGCTTTATTTCAGCGGACCAAACTGCCATTATTCTTTACCAAAAACAAGAAACTTTTGATTATGATCATGAAAAATAATTTCATAATCGTCCTTTACATTGTCAATTGTTATGTCCCAATCAACCCAAAGAAAATGAGGAATTTCTTCAAGTCCAAAGTGCTTTATTACAAAATCTTGTGGGGACTCAAAAGCACCATAAAAAATAGTGTGGAGAAATGAGAAGCCAGAAAAATAAGAAACAAGTTCATCTAGATCTAGTATATGACCATAAATTTCATTGAAATTAAGATAATCGTCGTAGTAAGTAAGAAAATCTTCCTCCCCGAACTTATCAATAAAGGTCAAACAATCATCCGAACAGTAATCAACTTCCTCATATTCTTTCATTCGATCAATTACTTCTTGTGAATAGAGAGTTTCGTAGTTCATGCCATTAAGACCAATAAATTTGCTAATATCCATCACTTCACCTTCGCCCATCCAGCATATTCAATTTCATTATCTCCATCCATATTAACAAACCCTTCGACCTCAAAATCCCAGGCCCTGAAAAGCTCAAGACCAGTAGAATCAGTATAAGCCAGCAGTTCAATCCGACCTTCACTTTCGTCTTGTTTGTACGAGAGAACTTGCCTCATTGCATCATAAATGCTATAGTAAACATATTGAGATGCAAGATATTCAACGTCATTATACATTCCCTTGAATCCATAATACCGAACAACAACTGCTTCGGGAGCAATGCCAGGAGAAAAAAGCCTGCGCCGGGTCGAGTTAAAATAAGCGATAAAAGCGGAGTCAGATTTATCTTGCACACAAGAATGCGTGTCAGGATAAAAGTAAAATCCGGTGTTTTGAATAGTTTTGAGGTCGGGGTTCATTGTGATTGATTTAACTGTTGATATTATAAAGGCCCGACCAAACTCTGGTGGAGAGTAGTGGTCAGTATAAAAAGTGGCACACCAGAAAATCTGATGTGCCAGGGCTCTTAATAGAAACTAAATTTCCATCCTTTTTTTGTGGCCTCTTCGATTGTTTGATCTTTAGACCACATGTAATCTGGAGTTCCTACAGAAATTCCAAAGTTTTTCCAGAGGTAATCAGATGCGTCTTCGACCATTGCCCTAGAAAGATAATTCCTAGGTTTGGCTTCAATTTTAGGAGTCATAATCGGTTTCATAGTAAGAGGAACAAACTTCATCATCCCAGTGGGATGGAATAGATCGGCGGGAAAGAATCCTGTTCATTTTAGAAATAGGATAATCCATTGTGTCTTCGTCAGTGATAATTGAATCAATCTGACGTTTTTCGTTGAATGTCTTAGGATTCCTAAGAGCGCAACTATTGAATGAAACTTTTCGAGTGGTGCGGGACATAAACCTCAATTGGGTTGAACTAACTATATCTATGGTTTAGGGCTCTTGGGGGTCCGCTGGGCCAGTTTGAAGATTGTCCACTTCTAGAAGCTCTAGGTCTTCGATGAACTTATCCCAAGGATAAGTTTCGACCTTACCAAGTTTAACTTCTTCCGACAATTGGAGTAGATATTCTAAAAACTCTTTTGGGTAAACTTCATCTTCATTTAAAGACGCCCAAAACCATTCATTACATTCAGTAAATGGGTCATCATCTTTCAACAAGGCATAATTATCATAATTATCAGTCATGAGGTGAGCCCATAATCTAAAATTAGAGCTAAAGACTTGACCCCAGGTTGGAATTACATGAGTAAAAATGTATTCTACCCAAGACATTTTTGTAGTTTTTCGGTTTGTACCAAAAATGAATTTACTAAACATTATATTATAGAAATAACAAATAAAAATATACCAAAACTAATAAAAAAAGATAAAAACAGTTTAAAAACATTATTTAAACCCTATAGCTTTTTCTTTATAATCTAAAACTTCAACATAATCTAGCATTTCATTTGGTGTTTGAAACCAAGTCTGAATCATGTCTTGATAGTTATTAAACAGTTCTGGTTTTTTATTCATAAAGTGAATTTTATAATCGTGTCTTAGATAAGGTTTGTTTGATGTTTGTGTAAATATATTATTACTCATTTTTTAATAATTACTGGACAAGAAGGAACTGCTTTTTTAATTTCTTGAATAATTTCCTGCTTTTGTGTTGGAGTCAACTTTGGATTAAGCAAAAGCCTTTTGTCGGGATAGTAGCCCAATTCTTTCTTTTTATTTTCTACTGCCTCATGTAGCCTATAAACAGTTCTTCGGTCTGGGAGTTTATTTCCAAAAAACCTTTTAAGCTCATCATAAATCACTAAATCATCTGGAGTCAAAGAAAGAGTAAATGGATAAAAATTCCCATAAGCATAAGGGTAATTGCTAATCCACAAGGGTAGTTTTTTAAATGTTGGATGTTTAAGAGTGCACACAAATTCAGAATGAATTACAATAGTTGTATTTGGGTCATCCAAATATTTGTTAATAGCTTTAGACAGGGCCGAGCAAGTTCTTTCGTTTCTGATAAGAGACTGGAAAAAATAATTAACTTTTTTGAGGGGGGCTTTCATTTTGTATAAACGGGAATAATGTTGATGGTGTGGCAATGTGGGCAAAGAATGCTAGGTTCATCAACCATTGGAATTCTTTGGTTAAATGTCAGATTACATTCACCACAAGTAATATTCCAAAGTGGAGTGAGACCAATAAGTTGAAGTGGAATAAAATTCAAACCTGATGCTGAATGGCAGCGAACTTTTTTGTACATAATTTAGAGAGCAAGTGTACATTTTTCTGGTGGGTTCCAGATGAAAAAGCAAATTAACTTTTGTTTCCCAATTCCACCTTTTTCGGAGTAACCTTCTTCTATTGGTTTGTCCCAGCCATTCTTTTTGGCCTGACTTACTGATGGGAACAACCCGATTTCCTTGGCAATATGGGCCATTGTCCAGCCAGATTGAATGGCAATAGCATTTTCCCAACTCATATCTACAGAATTGGCACTTTCTTCTGATACTCCTTCTTTTATAAAATCAAATACTTTTTGATTTGGTCCAGAAAAGACCTCTGGTGGAAAGTCTTTGATTCTTATCCATAATGGGATGTAGGTCATAAGAAGGTTTAATGGTTTACAAACCGTTGAATCTCGGCCCATTCAGAATCAGTGTATTCAGATTCGCCAGATACAATTTGACTACTACGAGCACAAGATATAATCGCCCTGTTATAATCTTCTACAGTCGCACGCAATTTACGTGCAACATCTGAAAATTGGTCTGGGTCAACTGGTCGAATTTTCCCATTTAGTCCCATACCTCCAACAAGAGACAGAGCCAAATCAGCCATTTTTCCGGCCTTATAGAGTAGTTCTTTGTCTGACATTGGGTTTACTATTGTATCGTTTACCCTTTCATAATAATCCATAATTCCCATCAATCCTCTACCGAGTGGTCAGTTTATGGGCCGTCTACTGACTTGCTCATAATCCTGCAGAATTCCATTTACAAAGTGTAGTCTCAGTCTCGGCCAGTCTTCCCATTTTCCTTTCCAGGTTGATGGATAAACGACAATGTATTTTGTGATACGATGAACCTTATATTTACCATGATTACCAGTTGGTATCCACTCAAAGTTTAGAAACAACTTGTCTTTTTCATAGCGAGGGTCATCTTCTTTAATCACTTCAAAAGTATTGGTATTAGTATAATCGGGATACCACAGTTTCCCGGAAGGGTCAATCCAGTAGTAGGTCATAGTCCCACTAATATTATCTTCAATATCTTTTGTTTGTAGTTCTGTGTCCGTAAATTGCTCTCCTAGATTATAGGATGAACGGACGTAATCAAAAAGTCCGATGGGTCATTCCTCCTATGTTTATTTGAGTGTTGTCATAAGTTCTTTGAAATCCTCAAACATTTTCTGACGTTGAAGAAAATAAAAGAAAAACCTGAGGGTATTTAGAGCATCATTGTCTGCCCTGTGACTTTCTCCAATAAATTTTAGACCATAAGAAATCATTGATTTTCTTAGGCCACCAGAGGGGGTTTTACCTAGAACCATTTGATTGAAGACGTATAGTGTTTTTACGTCAAAGATACGCCTTCCAAAAAATGGAAAATCAATTCTTCTTTCTCTGAATTCATCTTTTAGTTCGGCTGCGTCTCCTTGTCCCCAAGTTATGGGATTTGCAAAGCAATTATTTACTTTTATAAGTTCACCGAGTTCTTGGGCTACTGTTTTGTGGTCTACAGATTTTTCTTGAATAATTTCATCTGTAATGCCAGTTAGATTTTGTATAAATTCAGTAATTGGTTCCTGTGGATTTAGATACCAAGAATAAGTTTTAAGTTCTTCTGGTCTTACGGGAGAGCCAATTGCGATGCCTACTTGGATAATTTTAGGTGTTTCTCCATTATTTTTTGAATTCAACTCCAAATCCAAACTGAAATAGTTTTGGTCTCGTAGGGGGTTCACTTGTTCATCTCAGCAATAAGAGCAATAGCCGCAATAATAAGAATAATTGCAAATACAATACTAGCACTAATCCAAATGGGTGAGAGTACCCAAATCCAGGGCCAATTAATATAACCAGTCAGCTTAAGACCAATAAACAAGACAGTCAAAAGACCAGGAAATCCGATTCCGCTAGAGGATGAAGAAGAATTGTTAGACATTTTTTAAAACTCCGTTATTGACAAATGTATTATAAGACATCTAAGTCTCTGCGACGATGCACATCGGACACTTTCTGGACTGTCCTATCCCCTTGTGCTTGAACTAGGTCTGCGAGTTCTTTTAGCCCATAAGTAGAAATATTTTCTTTAATGCCATAAGTTTTAGTAAAGGCATAAATTGCTGATTTCAATGCAATGGATTGCAAATGTTCCATTGATATTGGCATACCATGTGATAACGATGCGCACTCATTATTATAATATTCATTATAGTAGTTTAGTAGTTTTTTATCGTTAATATTTTTTTGATATTCTTCTTGAAACTTTTCAGTTTCAATCAACTCACCAACAGACATTTCTTTGTTCATAAGTTTTTTGAGTTTTTCTTTTGCGTACTGCGTAATTTCTTTTTTTGACTTTCTTAAGTCATTGATTTCTTTTCCCCCCAAGAAAAAATCCATCTGAGAGATGACCATATTCTTCACTCATCTCTAATTTTCCTCAACCATTCGGCAAACCTGTCCCATTCTCCATCATTCACTTGTTCTTGGAGCTTAGCAGCACGGTCATTTTGATTATATTGGTCAAATATCTGCCTAACCTCACAATGTATCATGAACCTGTGCATTTTAAGCATGAATTCAATTTCTTCGTCTTTCATCATTATTACTCCAAAATAATATCACAACCATTATCTGTTTTATTTAATGGCCAAATAGATGTAGCAGGATTTGATAAAAAAGTATTTTTATCGCCAATCCAAACTTCATATTTATCACCATATTCATTAGCGTCAGGTAAAACGCTCAATATTTCTTTTAATTGACAAATAGTAAGTACGTTCGTTGTGAATGGTTTAGTTCTTATATCAGTCATCATAATTGAGATTTTCTAATTCATCTATTCTATCTTGTAAGTCCATAATGACTTCTAAAATTTTATATTTGTCAAGATTTCCAGTATCATCAACAATTATTGAGATATATGAATCGTTGACGATTTTTCTTCGTTCTTCTGGATTTTTGATATGGAACTCTTCTCTTTGCTTATCTGAATACGTGTAATAAAAATCTTTAGGCCAATTTCTAATTTTAATTTCTCCTTCATTCTTTTGACGCATTTATTCCACGGGTCGGCAATCCAAGCCCTTGGGTCTTCGCGTGGCAGCCACTTAGAAACAGCAACTATAATTTTTTGTGTATCAGCATCTGAAAATCTAAGTTCATTATGAAGAATTTCATATAGAGTTAGAGGTTTATTTTTCTCACCCCATTCTTCGATGAGGGCTAAACTTCTTTTGAAGTTTTTATCGTTTTCTTCTTCAGTCATTTTTGGGCGCTTCAGCATACTCAAGTGAATTAATAGTTTTCCATTTTGTAATCATTTCAAAGCACTCGCCAAGAGAATGACAGTACCCGGTATATTCATCAATACGTTCTGGCCCTGTCCATAGACTCCAACGATATGGACCAGTTCCAGTAGTATCTTGTTCGATTTCAATTTTCATTTTCAGTAGTGTTAATATGAATTTTGGGAAGAGATTCTCTATATGCCCAGATTGTTGCAGACTTCTGTAACTGCCAAGCATGAAGTAATTTTTTGGTTATTTTCCTCAAAGATTCAATGTCTTCTGTTTCATCTATAACTCTATTAAATCTTTCAATTTCAAATCGTTGAGCAAGAGAAATTTCCATGAGTAAAGCAAAAAAATCGGATAAACACTTAAGTAATATATACGAAGAAAAGGCACAAGTAAAGTGGCCTTGTGCCTGTTTGAAAAGTGTCCTTATGTATTGATTATAGTTCTAATGAATGCTAAGTCAGAAGAAAGTGAATTTTGATTTTTTAGCATTGTACCATTAAAACCATTCATAACCCAAAGAGGTCTTCCCTCACTCCAGGCAGCTCTTAATCCAGAAACATTACTATAAAGAGGCCATGAATGGTCAGTATCAAAAACTTGTGGTCCATTAAACCCCGGAACCTTAGCTAATCCGGCTGGTGCAATCCAATCTGCATTTTGATTTAATAGCCAGTTCTGAGACCTTCCAAGACTCGGCTTCATTCCGGTAGCATAGCTGACTCCCACTGGCTTATTTGTCCATTTTTTTATCCATTCAACCACCTTACCCTGAAACCAACCAATTGAATTTCTATGTAATTCATTTCCAACTTCATAAATTACATTATCATAAGGTTCTAATGTTTCGATAACTTCTTTCACATGGGCTCTTTGAAATTTATTCCACGGTCCTTCTGTATGAACATATTCATGTGAACTTGGTCCAAGGCCATTAAAAATATGATTATCCCAGCCTTTGGGAAAATAAGGAAATGTTCCTTCAAATAAGACCACACCCGTTATCATATCTTTTTTTTCTGCAGTTCTAACAGTTTTCTCTAGAACTTTATAATAGGTTTTATTTAAAGAACCGTCTTTTTTCCAAGGTAAATTGCTAATTTTTGCAACTCCAGAAGTTTCACTCCCCCATCTAGAAGTTGCAAATTCTGCACCCTTTGTTTCTAAAGTCCACAATCTAGTAAAATTTCCGGTAATTTTATCTAGACCTATTTTCTCGCCTGCTATTGAGTGTACAGTGTTCCATGTATGGTCCCCGGCTAGTTTTATTGGAGATTTATTCCAGTAAAACTGATTACCTTTTACAGAAATAGTCATGACCCGTACCAATTAATTTTCGGTACTATTTAGTTATGCATTATTTTGTATCAACCCACTTAAAATCTAGAAGATTTTGCATACAAAAGGGGACTTGTCTACCTCCATAATTATTATCTTGTGGTTAGTCAATGATTTCAATTTTCATTAGTCTGCCCAATATCGCAAATCAACGATTTCATACCAATCGCAATTTCTCTCATAATCTCCACTACATACCTTATAGGTGTTGTGAGTAGATTTGATTTCTCCTTTGTTTTTACCTTTAGTGTAGTATGTGTGATGTGGTATAACTTTTACTTGGTTCTCTGCCTCCTCAGAAGTTTCATAACAGGCAATCCAATCGAAAGTATCAGCACCAGGATAATAGCAATCTCCTGCGATAAGTAAAAATGGTTTTTTCATGGGGTCTCCTGTGTGTATGAGAGTATTATAAGCCAAAAAGGACACCAGTAAAGCGCCTTTGTGCCAGTTGGTCAGGTGTCATATTCACGGATAAAAATTACTTCTGGTTTCTTCTTCAAATCTTTCAACCTCAAAGTGATGTAAACAAGAACTAGAAGGGCTTCTCCAAGAAATCCAGGTTTTTCTTTTTTCACACCAATAGATATGTTTGTATGAATATCCATCGAGTCTTATATTATAATAAAAACAAAGATAATATCCACTTTCTTTAGGATTTCCAGTAGTCCATTTATGTATCATTTCTCATTCTCAAAAGAACATAAGACATCAGTATAACTCAAAGGTTTTAAGATATTCCAGTATTTTAGATTACATTTTGTTCCATCTTCAAGTTCAATTTCACACCATTTATCACCATCAAAATTGACTATTCTCAACTTACGAACTAGTGCTGGTTGATTGTGGTCATCACCAAGTTCATTTATTGGTGATGAAGTAATAAAAGGATAGTTAGTCATTTATAACACCTATAATAATAGGTTTTTCCAACCCTTTCACTATAAAGTAATTCTTCACTTTTTTCGCATTCTAATTTTTTGTGATTGTACAGTAATAAAAAACTTATGATAATAATGACCCCAAATATAACAATAGGAGCATAGAACTTTAAATCATCCATTATTCACTTCCTCATAAATCGTTTCATCCAAACGAGATTTACCTACCCACATTTTACCACAGGTCAAACAATTTACATTAAAAGTCGTTGTGTTTTTGTCTGGGTTAATGTTATTGCCATTCTTGTCGTATATTGGTATATAATATGCAAGAGTTGAGCTTCCACCACCATAAGAAAACCTACAATCTTGTCTAGGGCATTCGGGATTTGGGTTAGTCATTTTTTATTCTTTGTTGGATTTTAGCATATCGTTTTTTGACATCATCATAAGATTTGATTGCATTATCAGAATTAAAAGAATTTGCTATGGTATAAAATCCTTCTCCAATAGTAGCAAATCCCATTATGATGTGTTTAAAGAAGTTAGTCATTTTTATTCTTTACAGGAAGTTCCACATCATCAGGATTTTTAACCCAACCAATAACAAAATCTCCATCATTATACCTTACGATTAACATATTGTCTTCTTTTAGGAAAGATGTATTTTCATCTTCAATACATCTTTTAATATAAGGATGCTCCAGAAGTTCTTCGGTTTTAGTAAATTCAAATTCAACAGGAACAAGACCTCGTGGGTCAACATATCCTGGAATTCTTTGTTTGAAGTAATTTTTAGTCATTTTTTATACCACCCATAACTAATAGCTTCGGCCTTATCTCGCAAGGTGTTTTCGTCCATAATAATTTCTCCATTAGAGCTTCTTACTTCAATAGGACAAGAAAGATTCTCATCAATTTCAAATGCTACTCTATTCAATAAATCATCTAAACTATCAGACACTAATTCTTCACATCTTTTGTGATAGTGGTCATAAACGTATATGTATTGTTCTTTAATCATTTTCTAGTTCTACGTTCTCTACTTTTTCCGAAGTAATATTTAGGTCAGTATAAGCAAGAATGTTCATAATCTTTTCCATAGTTCTTGTTCTTACATCTTCTAGAAACTTTCCACCATAATTGACCACTCTCAGACTATTGTAAAGTGTATCGTGAATTACATATAAATCAGCACAAGTTAATTGATGTTTCATTTCTTATCCACCCACTTAAATCCCAGAAGATTTCGCATAAAAAATTGAACAATTCTATTTGGTCTTTTTGTCATATGAAACTTTACATCTGGTTCAACAAAATAGTACCCGACACTATTTTTACTAGGATTTAGATTCAACTCGGTTCCCCAGGATGGTGCAGAATTGCTCACCGAAAGATAAGAGTTAGGAACAAGACCATTTCCTATTGATATATTACCAGATGTGATGACGTATAATAATTCAGGAAACGTCCCGGTTCTCTTGGCGTACTCAAATCTTTCATTTGCTTGGTCAGATTTGAGTTTAAATTGAAATTCAGCACTTTCTTTAGATACAGCAAATTTTCTTTTGGTTTTTACCAAGAGAACATCAAACTTTTTATCTAGTTCTTGTTTGATTTCTTCTAAAGATTTGGGGGTTTCTGGGATATTAAGAATATGTTTGATTTGTTCAAAATACTCATAATCCTCGGAGAATTCAATAAAACCAAGTAAGTATGGTAGGGCACCTAGGGGTTCCCACTTAAGTTTGTTTACGTTAATTTTATAATGTTTTGATTGCTCAGTCATTTTTTAAAATCCCAATAATAAATTTTACACAATCGGGGCAGGGGACTTGTCTACCTCCATTCATTACAGTATATGTTGCGTGGTCAATGTCTTGAAACGGCAAATCAAAACTAGAAAGTTTTTGTCCACACCAGGAAGTTTTTTGTTTGTCTACGTGAGTGTGTTGAATACATCTTATGTATTCGGGTCTTGTTTTAGTCATTTTAGCCCCAAAAATTCTTTTTCTTCATTATTCAAGGAAGCAAGGTCTTTCTTAAGTTGATTAAGTTTTCGTTGCTTCGCTTTTTCTTTCTGTGCCTTTTCTTTCTCCAGTTGTTTTATCCGTTTCTCATACTCTTTGTCAGTTTCTTCACGATACTTATAAAGATAATACTCTACAGCACCATCATAACCATAAGATTCTGCTTGTATACCTTCCCAACCATCATCCAAATGTGCTTGGAGTGAGGTAATAATACTCTCAAGAGAACCATAAAAGTCCCCGTAATACGTTTGAGTTTCTTTTACTTTAATGCGTTTGATAGTCATTTGCTATATTTTAGTAACATTTTAAGAGTAGTTTTTGGAGGCATACCATCAATTATATGAGGTTCAAGAAGTTCCACAAGTTCTTCATACTTTTTCTTATAGTCAATACCCAAGTCAACCTTATCATTTGAAAGAGTATCTTTAATAAGTTCTGTAGAAACAAGTATTTTATAATCTTCGGACATATTTAAATTCCCAAAGTCATTCATAAAATAATGCATATTATCACTATTATAACCACGCTTATGAAGTGATTTTCTTACATCATCTTCAGTTAGAGTGAAGTGAAATTGATATTCTGGAAAATAATTTTTTTCAGATATTGCTGCCGAGTAATTAAATTTCATTCTTCTCTTCATTCGGGATACTTTTCCTTGAACTTTCTTACACATTCTTCTTGTTCTCTCATAGCAACAATTATAGCATCACGAACATTTGGTCCTTTTGCTCTATTCATAGGAAATCCATCATTCATAAATCTATAAGAATGTTGCCCATTCATTTGAAGAGAATATGATTTAAATTGATTGAGTAGAAATTCAAGGATTTCTGTATCTGATGGTTGTGGTTCAGTCATTTTACTCTTTTGGTATTTTTTAAGCTTTAGTGGTGGTGGTGTTGTTGGTTTTTTTCTGTTCTCATAAAGTGTTCCACCTAACCAGAAGACACCAGGAGAAACTTCTATCTCTCTTGAAAATAAAAACTTAAGAATTTTTAGTATCATCATATTTCACATTTAGTTATTTGATTGTCTAGTGAAGTAACTAGTGGGTATAATTTTTAAAAGACTTTGTTCAACGATTGCAGCGGGATTAAGGGGTCATTATAAGCCAAAAAGGGCATCGGTAAAGCGCCTTTGTGCCAGTTGGTCAGGTGTCATTAACTCGTCTCCGGTCTAGTTCCATATAAAAAACATCAAACCAACTCAGACCAAAAATTTTCTTGCTTGAAGTCCCATAATCGGTAGTCATTATGGCATACCAAGTAGAAAATGCCATACGCAAATATACAAAACCCAAATAAAATTCGTGTATTTTCCAACCAATATGTTCTGGACTATGCTCCATCAACCATAGTAGGACTTTTTGTCTGGGATTTAGTAGATTATAATCATCCATTTTCAGTTCTCCAAAGGGTAATAATGTGATAGAAACCATTTATCCCACATGATTCTGTTTTTATATTTTACATTTTCGCCATCATAAATGGAATAATAAACATCCAGACAAGTTGTTCCATCAGTGCGTATGAGAGTATTATAAGCCAAAAAGGACACCAGAAAAGTGCCCTTGTGACGGTTCATCAAGTGGTCTAATCCTCTCCAAAAAATTCATAAGTCATATCAATATGGCCTTCATTTATAGAATTCCAAAAGTTTTGAATTCCATCTCCACGAGACCATTGAGACTTATCACAATATAAACTATAAATTCCCAATGCATTAACAGGAACCTTATTTTTTAAATCATCATCGGTGAGAGTCATACGAAAACACCAACTATTAAAAGCAATGAAAATTCTTTTCCAGTAAAATGGTTGACAACGAAGATTATCTAAAAATTCTTCCATAAAAATCTTATGTCTAAGGTCATTATAATCCAAAAAGAGCACCAGAAAAGTGCCCTTGTGACGGTTCATCAAGTGTCCTCGGGGTCTCTAAAACCTAGAAACACCGGATGCCTCGGAAGTTCTTTTACTCCTTGAGGAAAGTATTTGTACTTAACCAGTTTTCCGATGTATTGCTCTTTATTATTCCAGATTTCTTCTCTTAATTCATCATTGAGCCCACTTCCCACACCAAAAATCTGACCTTCTTTATTCTTAACAATAAGAGTCCCGACAACACCTGTTGCGACCATTCCTTCTAAAGAGGCAGACCGTTTAACGTGTCCAAAAGCGTCCTTTTCTTCTGGGTTTTGGTTACTCATCTTCTCTTGAATCTCAATAAGTTCGGCCTCATCATCAAGAAAACGTTTAACTTTCAGAAGAATATTGTCGTTTACAGTAGACCTACCGAATTTATAAGTACCCATTGGGTCCCTCACCATTACCCCTTCATAACCTGCCTCCAGGCAGATTTTTTCATAATTATCAAGCTGTTCTTGGGTTTTGATATTAACCCCAAGAAGAATAGAAAGTTCAAAACATTCTTTAGGGACATTTATATCCGGAATTAGTAACATCCGTACATAAAATGGAGAAATCTCTTTTTCTTTTGGATTGACATAATCAAAAATCCATACCTTAAAATCTGGTGTTCCTTCAATTGTCATAACAGCAGATGTTGATGATTGAAAGGTGTCACCCGAAGTTAGTTCTCCATCAATTCCATCAGGAAGATATTGTTGAAGAAGATTCTGAATATGATTGTTTCGGATTGGTTTGAATGTCCTAGAAACAGCAACACCATTAACCATAAGAAAGCGAATGCCATCAATCTTTGGTGTTGCAATATAGGGAAACTTGGCCTTGGATTGATCAAATTTCCCGGCTAGGAGTGGTTTTTGGATTTTAGTCATTTTTCAAAGAGTGGAGGAGTTTTGCGATTTGCTCCTCAGAAAGGTCTTTAATCGCCTCTTTTGCTTTTTGCACGGCCTCATCAGTTGGCTCATCAAAGGTTTCTTTGGTTTTGATTTCGTAGGCCCCTTCACCGTAGATTTCGGTGATGTAAAGAGAAGCTGTTCCACACACCCTACCATCGGAGTATATGTCTTCGGTTAAGCATATAGACCACGAAGATTCTTCTTCATCATCACACCAAACTTTATCATATTGAACTTTCCCATTACTCCACTTGACAATGCACATTTGGTCCTTAAAATCATTAAGGTTGATGTTAGGATGGCGTTGGGCGATTCCACTCATGTCAGATACTTCGGTAATTGTGGCAATCAGCTCCTCATCCGTTGGCCCCTGCGGCTCGGGCTGGGCCAGGGCGGCGCGGGCGCGTAGGCAAAGTTCATCCCGATCGGGGGGGACAATCCAATGCGCGTAGCCCTCGTTTTCCAACGCATACAGCAGCTCAGCGCACAGGGCTCGG
>Ga0208787_1000858_pt1 | contig 13950 bp, 11 predicted proteins | sample Wag4_2014_7_11_FD_187362 | JGI IMG/M metagenome (GOLD analysis project Ga0208787, IMG submission 187362) | Fresh water microbial communities from Ohio, USA - Utica-2 Time Series HT 2014_7_11 (SPAdes) (version 2) | ecosystem: Environmental > Aquatic > Freshwater > Water tank | place: USA: Ohio... | reverse complement strand
TCTCTAGCTGGATTGATTGCCCAGCCGGTTGGTCCTCCAATTCCAAAGCCAATTCCTGCCACCAAAAGGGCCACTGGTAAGGCCGAAAAACTGCCTAATTCCACTCCAGCAGACTTAATATGGAAAATTCCTATTACGAAAACGAAGCTAGCGACTGTTTCTACAATGAAATTTTGAGGTAGTCTGCGAATAGACGGCCCTGTCGAAAAACAAGCCAATTGATCCCCAGCATTTTCACATGCATTAAAATGATCTTTATAGACCATCCATACCACAAATGCCCCCAACATGCTACCTAATAATTGTGCCAATAAATACGAAGGAACTAAGGCCCAACTAAATTTTCCAGCACTTGCAAATGCAATCGTAACGGCAGGATTTAAATGCGCCCCACTAGCTGTATTAGAAATAAACACCCCTACAAAAACAGCTATGGTCCATCCCAGCACAATAGAAATCAATCCGCCGTTATTACCTTTGGTTTTTGGCAATACTACATTTGCCACCACCCCGTTTCCAATAATCATCATAATAGAAGTACCTAAGAATTCGGCTAAAAATGGAGTCATAAAATTATTTTTTAGAGATTTAGATATTGGTCATTTGAATTGCTTTTTTCCACCCTTCGATTCCTTTTTCTACATCTGACTGCGCTAAGTTAGGATTGAAAACTTGATCTACTTTCCATTTTGCTCCAAGTTCAGATTCGTCTTTCCAAAAACCAACTGCCAAACCAGCTAGATAAGCTGCCCCCAATGCAGTGGTTTCAATGATAGTTGGTCTTACTACTTTTGTATTTAAAATATTGGATTGAAACTGCATCAATAAATTATTTTTTGTAGCACCCCCATCCACTCTTAATTCTGCAATTGGAATTTGTGCATCGGATTCCATTGCCTTTAATACGTCGTAAGTCTGATAAGCGATACTTTCTAAGGCAGCACGAGCAATATGTGCGGCATTTGTACCTCTTGTGATGCCAGTTATAGTTCCTTTTGCATGTTGATTCCAATAAGGTGCACCTAAGCCAGCAAATGCAGGCACCATATATACGCCATCAGTATCTATTACTTGAGCAGCTAAGCTTTCCACTTGATCTGAATCACGAATGATATTGAGTCCATCTCTAAGCCACTGCACGACTGCTCCACCAATAAATACACTTCCCTCCAGTGCGTAAAATGTTTTACCGTTTCGTTGCAATGCAATGGTAGTTAATAAATTATTTTTAGAAATAAACGCTTGCTCTCCTGTATGCATTAACATAAAACATCCCGTACCATAGGTATTCTTAACCATGCCAGGTGCTGTACATATTTGTCCAAATAAGGCGGCTTGTTGGTCTCCAGCAATTCCTGCAATTGGTATTTGTTGATTGGTTACCAATAAATCTGTGTAGCCATATACTTCACTACTACTTTTTACTTCAGGTAAAATGGCCATTGGGATATTAAATAATTCTAATAATGCAGTATCCCACTTTAAATCATGAATATTAAAAAGCATGGTCCGAGATGCATTAGTCGCATCGGTGATATGTTGCGCACCATTCGTTAATTTCCAAACCAACCAACTATCAATGGTGCCAAAACAAAGTTCTCCTCTTTCCGCCTGTGCTCTAGCACCATCCACGTGATCTAAAATCCATTTTATTTTAGACCCAGAAAAATAAGCATCAATGATTAACCCTGTTTTTTCTTGAATCAACCCTTGCTTGCCCTCTAATTTTAATTGGTCACAAAAATCTGCAGTCCTTCTATCTTGCCAAACAATTGCGTTGTAAATTGGTACACCTGTTGACTTATTCCAAATAACAGTTGTTTCTCTTTGATTGGTGATGCCAATAGCAGCAATGTCAAACTTGTCAATGCCATGTTTTGAAATGACTTCCGAAGCAACGCCAATTTGCGTACTCCAAATTTCCATTGGATCATGTTCCACCCAACCTGGCGCAGGAAAAATTTGTGTAAACTCTTTTTGTGCAGTGGTTAGGATGAGACCTTCTTGGTCAAATAAAATAGCACGGCTACTTGTTGTTCCTTGGTCTAGGGCTAAAATGCATTTTGGCATGATGACGATTTTAAAATCCTACAATGGGCTACTACCTTCTAGCTTTTAGCCAATTTTCAGGATCATAATATACTGCTTTTTCATTACAAATAGAGAATAAAACAGCACCTTCCCCGTCTAAATTAAATCCTGAACGGCCTATAACGGTGCCCGCCTTAACTTCTTGTCCATTGCTTACCGATGCACTGCTAAGACATGAAAATGCTGTAAAATATTTACCATGTTTGATTAAAACTGTTTTGTCTCCATTGACATCCCCCACATATACAACAGTACCATTGGCGACACTTTTAACAGAGGTACCTTTAGGGACGGCCAATTCGATACCATCACTTTTACGATCTAACTTTGTACCTGGAATACTTTCAACACCAAAATGAATATTGACGATCCCCGTGGCTACTGGCCAAGGTAGCCCACCTTTATTATTTTCAAAAGAAATAGAAGTCTCTCTACCCTCTTCTGTCGTTTCAAGCGCCGAATAAGGACGATTGCTAGATGTGCTTTTCATACCACCTTCTACTTTACCTACATTAGGGCTTACTTTTGCCTTTTCCTCAGTTGCCGCTGTCGTTTTATTATTAGCATTATTGGCTGCTTTTAATTTAGCCAGACGTTCATTCTCTCTTTTTACAGCTTCCTGCATTTCTCTTTTAATAACCGCAGCAATAGCAGCTTGCATTTTTCTTCTTTGTGCTTCTTTTTGTTTTACCTGAGTGGTGATTTCTTGCTCCTTATTTTTTAATTGTTTTACCACTTTATCCTGCTCCTTTCTATCATCCTGCAATACTTTTAACTGAACAGTCTGAGCGGATAAGGTTTTCATCCTATCCTCTTTGTTTTCACTTAGAATACTAATTTTAGATTTTAAGTTTTGCTCAGATAAGCCAATAGACAATGCTTGTGCTTCTCTATTCTGACGATAACTCTTTAGATAAGTAATTCTTTTGACTGCATCATTAAAGCTTCCAGCAGAAAACAGAAAATTAAGGTATTCATACCCGCTCCTGCTCTGGTAAGCAAAAACAATACTTTTTGCATATCTATATTTTAGTGTGTCTAACTCGTTGTTCAAACGTTTTACATCTTGCTGATTGATCTGAATTGCGGCATCTAAAACTTTAACCTGTTTTGCTATCCCATTGATCAAAGATTCTCTTTTTGAGATTTTATTTCTTATCAATGCTAATTGCGCTAATGAGCTTTTTTTATTCTTCTTAGTTTGTTCTAATAGATTATTTAGCGCATCTAACTCTTTTTGTAATGTCTGAGATTGTCTTTGCAATTCATCTCTTGAATTACTATTTTGTGCTATTGAATGATTGAAAAAACAAACAAAAATGATGCAAATAAGTATAGCGCATTTTTTAATCATAGGGTTCGATTTTCACTTTATTATTTACGTCTGCCAATTTTAGGTACAGAAAAAGTGTATTTTAAAGGTTCGTCAAAATTAAATTCCTTGATTTCCATTCTAATATCCAATTTGGTTTGTGCATTGATGGAAATGTTTCTATAAAGCGGGAACTGTATATTATTTACAAAAGTGTGTTGACTATAATTAATATCACATGTTCTATGTTTTGCCACATCCACATCGTCCAACTTTAACTGAACCAATTTGGTATTGTCCTCGCTTAGGATGATTAAATTTTTAAATAATTTCCCTCTTAAGCTTACTTGTAATCTTTCATTTATGACTTTATAGGAAACAATATCAATGCTATCCATAAAAATTGGATTGCCTATCACTAAGTCTTCTATTGTTTTGTAATTTAATGGGATTTTTATCACCTCTTGTAAATAGGATAATGGATGTCGTTCTGTTTTTTTAGATAGTGGGAAAGTCAGAAAAATACTGTCTTTATTGATAAATGCTTTTAAACCAATCACACCCATTGCACCTCTAATGGTAATGTACATTCCGCTATCTTTTCGAATGCTTAAATTAGCGATATAACTATCTTTATCCTTACTTGTTTCATAATCCAATTTCAACTTGGCATTCATCGTTTTGAAAGTGATTTTAGTATGGGCAATATTGTGCACAATACCTTCTACCATTAATATAGAATCTAATCTTGCTTTTTCTGCCAATGCAGCAGCATCCGGTAAACCTTTGACTGCCAATGCATCTTGAATGACTTGTACCTTCTTCACATTTGCACATGCCACACTTAAAAGTATCAAAATCAAATAAATGCTGTTTTTTACAATTCGCATGTGTACATTTTATATTTTACCTGTATGCCCAAATCCACCTTCGCCTCTTTGGGTTGTCTCCAAATTTTCTACTAATTGCCATTCTATTTTTTCAACTTGTTGGAACACCATTTGAGCAATACGATCCCCATCTTGTATCACTTGATTTTCATTGGACAAGTTGATCAAAATGACTTTGATTTCTCCTCTATAATCTGCATCTATAGTGCCTGGGGTATTTAAACAAGTCAGCCCTTGTTTAATGGCAAGTCCACTTCTTGGCCTTACTTGTGCCTCCCAGTTATTTGGTAGCGTAATATGTAAGCCTGTTGAAATCAATGCACGCTCTAAGGGAGCCAACTGAACGGGTGCAGTGACAAAAGCACGTAGGTCTAAGCCAGAGGACCCTTGCGTTGCATATGCTGGCAAAGGATGGTGACTATGGTTCACAATGGGAATAATTGTAGACATGTGCTACAAAAGTAGTTAAAAAAGCAGGTAAATTGAAGCTAGCATGCTTTAGTTAACAAATAATTTAGAAGTAAAAAATGGAGCCAAAGCGTAAGGTATTTGACAATGGATTTCTTGTAATACCACCCCCTGTAGGTACCAAATAGGAAATATTGAATTTAGACTGTTGGTATTGGAAGCTAGAACCAACTGTAAAATATTGCATGTTGCTTAGGTTCTTATTATTATCTAAAAAATAACCGGCTCTTAAATGAAATCGGTCTGCATAATTGTATTCAGCCCCTAATGATATTTTCAATGATTCAGAAAAAGGCATTCCATACTTATTTGAGAAAGAGTTAAACCAACTAGCCACAACTGATTGAGAATAATATTGATCTTCTAATTCTGGGTCATTCCCATTTGGAATTACTGGCACCATCAATCGATTTACATCTAAACCAAATTCCAAAGAATTGTCTTGGTCAAACTTATTTAAATAGGCTAATCCTAATCCAATATTTGCGGGAATAAGGAATTTATTTTTTGTTTCATTTGTGTAACTCACTTTACCTCCTAAATTGGATAAAACCAAACCTGCATGGAACCCTTCCAAGTCTTCGTTTTGTTTGTAGAATAAACTAATGTCTCCAGCAAAAGTGTTACCAGCTTTGAATATTGTATTATTGAATGATCCAGATACCAACCTAGAATTGATATACCTTAAAGTCACCCCCATACTCAGTGCATCTGTTAATAAAAGATTGTATCCAAAGTCAAAACTGAATTCTGAAGGTCTTTGAGATGGATAAGTGGAGCTTCCAGATTCGTCTGTGAAATCAATATTACCTAAACTAAAAAAGCGCAAAGAACTATTGATACCGCTAAAACTATTTAATTTTTTAAAATAACCTGCACTCGCCAAATACACATCACTTAATCCTAAATCTTTTAACCATGGCGTATAATTAATAAGAAAACCTTGGTCATTTTTAAGATAGGGGATCTTGGCAGTGTTTCCAAAAAGATCATTGGCTTCCGGAGACATAGCTATCGACAAATTACCCATTCCTCCAGATCTTGCATCTGGAGATATCATCATAAATGGTACGGCGGTACTTTGTAATTTAAGCTTGGTTTGAGCAGTTAGTGAACTAACTACAAAAAATAAAATTACAATTAAGGCTGTCTTGATTGAGGGGATTTTAATCATACTTAAATGCTTGAATAATCTTTATAAGTAAAGATAACCTTAGAAATCAATATTTAAAATTTTAATAGGCTATTTATCAGTTGTTCTGCCAACTCGTTTTGGGTGACGATAATTCTATAATAATACTTCCCAGGTAAGATTAGCCCCCCATTCGTTGAAAGTCCATTCCAATCCAAGATAATTTTATTGCCACTAGGTTGTATTTTCTGACTTGTAGAAAAATGTCTTATGCCATTCGCGTCAAATACGTCCAACTGTACCAAAATTGGATCTAGGCTATTGTTGATCTCAAAACTAAACTTTGCATTGGCTTGAACTGGATTCGGGGCAATACTTAGATGTCTGATATTCCTGTTTTCTTTACCAGGCACTTCTATCCAAATGGTGTCTTTAGAGACATTTCCTACAAGATCCCAGGCCTTTATAATCAATCTATGCTTGCCCTCTTCCAAGACTGGAAGTGGGTATTCAATCACTCCTGACTGATAGGCATTGGTGTCATAAATAAAGAAGGTATTTAGGTTGTAATTTTTGACCAAAGTATCGTCAATGATTAATTTTAAATCATGTCCTAATTCATTTCCCGAAAACTGTATCCCAGAACTATCATTTAATTTGACATATAAAGTAGCAGGTGCACTAACCCAATCTCCTGATTTGAAACTAGATGCATTCACATAACTATAAATAGATGGACCAGTGGTATCTAGTCTATTTTGTGTGGTAGCCCCTTGTATAAAAATTGATTGAAATTGCATACTGGCATCTGCCGTATCATTGTAGGCGTAGAGTTGCAATTTTAGTGCTGCTGTATTGGAAGCAGCCAGTGTGCCAGGTAGAATAAAACTGATTTCAAATTGTCCATTTTGCACCGTTGCCTTCCCTTTAAATAAAGCCTGCTCTTGTGTTTCAATTGGAACGGCCTGACTATTCGTTTGATTAGCTAAAGTTTTTTTTGTGCTTGGCGCATCCCATAAAACCATATCAATAAAGCCATTGAAATTTTGAATTATTTGATTTTTTTCTGACAAATTTCCTTTAATCGTGTATTTCTCTCCTGCTTTTAAATTTAACATGTCTGACCATGGTAACTGATTCAAATTGGTACAATTGATTTGGTATTTTGGCTGTGCTAAACGCATGGCAGGGTCACCCATTAATCCAAACTTAAATGCATTTAATCGATCTCCATTTCTATTAAAATTATAATTTTTTGCTGCTTGCAGTGCTTGCCCAATAGTCGTGTAAATACCCTTTGAATTTGGCACCAATAATGCCTGCATGAATGCATCATTAATTTGCTTATTACTGTATGCAAATACAAGCCTATTAGCTGCAACCAAAGCAATAATTCCTTTTTCATTTTGCATTAAAGCATCAAATCCTATTGGAGATGTTGCAGGTTGATCATATGGAGCAAAATCACATGATGCGGTGACCATGATGGGCAATTTGCCAGCATTATTCCAAGACTGTATTTCTGATTTAGAAATGACAGCCTCCTCAGTTAAGCGCAAATAATTTCCATGTCCAGTATAATTTAACATCAGCGTGCCCGCTTGTATGGATTCTTGAATGGCTTTGTTAACATCTGGATAAGTATTGCCAGTCAATGTTTGGTTTGCCTTAAATAAATCCAAATATAGTTTTCGATGATTCCAGTTAGTTGTTTTGTTTTTTAAATTTCCAATAATTTCCTCTGCATCCTGAAGATGTAAATTATAGTCCGCATCATCCGCAACCCAAGTCAATTGATTTTGCCAAATGCCCATTTTTTTGTTGGATTGGTATTGAATTAATTTCTCCACCATTTTATTCGCTTCGGCAATCGTTCTTGCAGGAATCCTACCAATTGCCAAACCAATAGAATCAATAGTTTGAGCAAATTGAATTTGTTCGCCCGATTTTAGAATCACATAAAAATCATCCGAACTATAGGAAGATAAAATAGCATTAGACACCTCACTTGTATAGACTGGCAATTCTTTACTTAGTTGAATTTTTTGGGTATTGAAATTACCCATGCCCATTAACAAAACATATGCAGGGCTAGATTGATTTTTTAATTTCGATTGTTCTATTATGTATTTTAAAAGATTTCGAATGGCTATGGGCGAAGATTGTCCACCAGCCATTTCATTGTAAACTTGGGTAGCATTAAATAGCCCAACTTTAAAGCCATTTTGCTTTTCATGAAATACTTTAAGTGTCATGGCTGCTTGATAAAAATCAGGAGCCGAAATAATGATATAATCAAAAGGGCTAGTCGTAAAACCACTATCGATACGAATGGAACTTGAAAACTGTGCTGTATTGATTTTATTTGCTTCAAAGACATAAAAATATTTACGCGCGCTATCAGCGGCTTTAAATGTAGCAATGGCATTTTGACCCAATTGAGGATTCAATATAATGGGTTGGTAGTAATCACTTAAATCCCAAACCCTGGTTTGAGGGGTAGCATTTTGAATTTCAAATTCAATCAATTGTACTTTTGGTTGATTCGTTTGATAGTCAAATCCAAAGCCTGTATTGCCCCAATATCCAATTGCTCTTTGCCCATGTAATACCATATAATCAATCCAACCCGTCGAAGTGGTTGGAGCAGTAAAATCAACTTGGAGGTTCAAGGCAGATAAACTTTGTCCAGCTTTTAGTAGCGTGTTTTTATCTAACCATAATGTAGTACTATCGAAACGAATTTTATAAGCATCATCAAATAGATTTCCAGAAACAGCGCTTAGTGATGTCGAAGTCATTAACTGGTCATTCAACTTTATTGTAAATTTGGCATCTGTTTGATAAGTGGATGCAGCCAATTGACTTTGAAAAACAATTGGGGCGTTGAATTGCAAACCCTCCATATTGATGGGGAAGGATATTGTTGATTTTTTACCTGTCCCAATACCCATAGGATCCCCAAGCCATATTTTACCACTACTTAAAATATTAATTGTATCTTTTTCGACCCTCCAATTGGCAAGATAAGTTTGTATTAATTTTGTTGCGGCTCCCGTTTTATTAAAATTGTTTATTCTTTTTCCTATTGTTCCAATACGAATAAAAAAATACAAGGAATCATTGCTTGTGATTTTTTGACGAATTGGGGCTTCATTCAAATTGGAACTGACCCATTTATAATGACCTTGTGCATAAAACAAGAACTTATCTTGGTCATCTAAAATCCCATCTCCCCCATCTTGCATTTCAATGGCCATTTCTGTTAAACTATCGGGTAAGCCGTTGGGCACTTTTTCACTTAAGTTAGATAAATCCATGCCATACAATTGAACTTGATTGGCATTCACTTTACCTGAAAAACCCATGGCCTTAAATTGTGCCCCAGTGAGCTGATAAACCCCTTCGTTTGGAACGGCTATTTTAACCCAATTTCCTTTAGAAAGTATGCCTACCTGTCCCCATCCCGAAAGGGAAATGCAGCATCCAATTAAAAAAAATGTTAAAACCCTTAGTTTCATGCCCTAAAATTAGGGTTTTACTAACATAAGAATGTACTTGCTTTTGTATAAATGAGTGAAAAAGCAAGTATATTCGCATAAGATTTTTAACAGCACTGAATAAATAAAACAGATGAATTTTATCAATAGCATATTATTATTTTTTGCGGTACTTTTTTTAGGCCCAAAAATGATCGCTCAATTCGAAAGTAATCAAAGCAATAAAGTTGCATTTGCATCTAAAGATGACCCGTATGATAGTACCATTTTGATAAGAGGTGGCACATTCGCTATGGGCATGAACCAGGAGAACATTATGGGCGATTGGAATAATAATTTGCGAAGAGTGACTGTGAGTTCTTTTAGAATTGATCAGTACGAAGTGAGCAATAGACGATATAGAACATATATCAAATGGCTTGAAAATGTATTTATTCCAATGAGGAAAGATTCAATAGTAAAAGCAGCACTTCCAGATACTTTAGTTTGGAGGACTGATCTTTCTTACAATGAACCTATGGTGGAAGGTTATTTTAGAAATAAGGCATTCAATGATTATCCTGTAGTTGGTGTAAGTTGGGAGCAAGCCAATGCTTATTGCAGATGGAGAACAGACAGAGCCAATGAAAAGACATTAATCAAATATGGCTTAATTGATCCAAAAAAACCTTACATAGGAAAGATGGAGACCAATAATACACTGGTTGATACTAGTAAAAAAAGCGCCCCAACTCCATCAAAATCTAAAGCAAAAAACAGAAATTTAGGAGATTATGTTTTAATCCCTGACTTTAGACTACCTACAGAAGCGGAATGGGAATATGCTGCAAAAGTATCAAGTGGCAAGAACTACATCTCTAATTTTAACAACCCAAAATCGGGTTCTAATTCCGGTACACCCAATGCTAGTATTGTTGCATCTAACTCCCCTTACCCATGGAGCTCCAATGGAAATGACGGATTAAGAAGTAATCCAACTGGAAGAATAAGTAAAAAGGAGAGTGAAAATCGTGGCATGTTTATGGCTAATTTCAAAAATGGAAGTGGCGATTATATGGGTATGGTAGGATATGCAAATGACGGTGCTGGTTTTCCAAGTAAGATTAATAGTTTTCTACAAAACCCATTAGGTTTATACAATTTAAGTGGTAACGTCAACGAATGGGTGGCAGATATCTATCGACCAATGAATAGCATAGACATGGATGATTTTAATCCTTATCGCGGTAATAGTGTGTTAGATGGCGATGATGCAAATACATCTAGTTACGAAACTGGAACGAATACAATGATCTCTAATAAATCAAGAGTCTACAAAGGTGGAAGCTGGAAAGATCGTCCTTATTGGTTAAGTCCAGGGACTAGAAGATATTTAGAGCAAGATAAATCTAGCAGCACCATTGGTTTCAGATGTGCTATTTCTGCTTTTGGAATGGATACACCAGATACCAAAGAAGATAAGCCTAAGAGTAATTTATGGCAGAAAATTAAAAATATCTTTTAATGAAACTACGCATAGGTTCAGGCATAGATTTTCATCAATTGGTAACTGGTAGAGATTTATGGATTGGAGGGATTCTTATTCCCCACCACAAAGGTGCGTTAGGCCATAGTGATGCAGATGTTTTATTACATGCTATTTGCGATGCGCTTTTAGGGGCACTATGTTTAGGCGATATTGGCACACATTTCCCTGATACAGATAATGCATTTAAGAATATTGATAGTAAAATTTTATTACGAAGAACCTACGACTTAATCACGGCAGAAGGCTATCAAATTGTCAATATAGATGCGACGCTTTGTTTAGAAGCACCAAAAATCAAACCCTACGTGATTGCCATGCAGGAATGCATCGCATCTATTTTACATATTGGCAATAAAGATATTTCTATCAAAGCAACCACTACAGAAACAATGGGTTTTACAGGTAGAGAAGAAGGATTAGTTGCAACAGCCACTTGTTTATTGATGGCAAAAAGCTAAACTAAATTGCTATGAAGCTAGGATCAATCGAGGCATTATATTCCATTTACACCACACATCCATCTGTAGTTACAGATACCAGAAAACTTAAACAAGGAGATTTATACTTTGCATTAAAAGGACCCAATTTTAATGGTAATGTTTTTGCGATGGCGGCATTGGAAGCCGGAGCAAGTTATGCGATAGTGGATGAGGAAATTCCAAATAGTTCATCTTTTCAAGATAGCATCATTGTGGTGGATGATGTTTTAACCACGCTTCAAGCTTTAGCAAAATACCATCGACAACAATTTGATATTCCTTTTATCGCCATCACTGGCAGCAATGGCAAAACAACGACCAAAGAATTGGTCTATGCTGTATTAGCAAGCCATTTGAAAACCTATACTACACAAGGGAATTTAAACAACCATATTGGTGTGCCATTGACTTTATTAAGCATACCTAAAGATGCAGAAATGGCAGTCATTGAAATGGGCGCCAATCACCAAAAAGAAATCGAAAGTTATTGTGCTTATACCCTACCCACACATGGCATGATCACTAATTGTGGTAAAGCACATTTAGAAGGATTTGGCGGAGTGGAAGGTGTGAAAAAAGGGAAAGGAGAATTGTTTGATTTTTTAAGAGCTCATCATGGCACGGTGTTTTTGATGCAAGACTTTGACTACTTGATACAAATGGCGCAAGGCATCCAACAAGTCATTGGTTATGGCCAACACAATGGACAAATTCAAGGAGAAGCGATAGATCAAAATGGTATGTTGTCTGTAAAAATAAATAAAGGCATTGAAATAGATTTTATACAAACGCATTTAGTGGGCAATTTTAATTTACCCAATGTATTAGCGGCTGTTACAATTGGTCAATACTTTAAAGTACCCAATGAAAAAATAAAATCAGCGATTGAAAATTATATCCCAACCAATAGTCGTTCACAATTATTGACATGGAATAACAACGAAGTCATTTTAGATGCTTACAATGCCAATCCTTCAAGCATGAAATTAGCAGTAGAGAATTTTGCTAAAATAAATAAGGACAATAAAATGGTTTGTTTGGGCGGGATGAGAGAATTAGGTGTTGATACTTTAATAGAACATCAAATGCTGATTGATCAATTAAAACAGACCAAATGGGAGCAAGTGGTACTTGTAGGCTCGGAGTTTAAGCCATGCAATCATGACTACCTATATTTTGATACAGTGATTGAAGCTAAAGCATGGTTAGACGCACAACAATTGAAGGGCTATACCCTACTCATAAAGGGTTCTAGAGGCATACAGATGGAGCAATTGATAGCTCCTTAATTTTCGTTATCTTTGCAGCATGAAAAATACCTACCTATACAGCACGTTAACTAATAAGTGTCCAAGATGTAGAGAAGGTAAACTGTTCACTGGTTCCAATCCCTACGATTTATCCAATATCACTAAAATGAATGATCATTGTCCAGTATGTGGACAGCCGACTGAAATTGAGGTTGGATTTTATTATGGAACTGGGTATGTAAGCTATGCATTGACTGTAGCTTATTTTGTTTCTATGTTTGTTGCATGGAAAGTATTAATTGGTATGACATGGGAACTAGATGACAACAGAATGTTTTACTGGTTAGGTACCACTATATTTTTATTGATTCTTATACAACCAATTTTAATGCGCCTATCTCGTTCTATTTGGTTAGGCTGGTTTGTATCTTATAATAAGAATTGGAAAAATGAACCATTGGAATACAATGAAAGGATGGATGAGAAACATAAAGAGATATAAAATACCTCTTTATGTTTAAGGAAAATTACTTTCTTAAATTAATAGTTACCTCAACTTTATCGCTACCAGAGCCTTCTGTATTATACAAACTTGCAGCACTTGAAGTCAAGGTAGTGATTGAAAAATCTGTGCCATCAAATGTTACCTTTGAACCACTTATTTTATAGTCAATAGTTTCAGTATCGCCATCGAATCTAAATTCAAGAGTCCCATCTTTTTTAAAATCCATGTAATCGCCAGTTGATCCATTAATAGTTTCTGAAAAAGTAGCAGATTTATAAACATAATTGGTAAATTTCCATTTACCAACTAAAGTAGGTTTAGCTGAATCTTTGCTACAAGAAGTCATGGCAACAGTTGCCAAAAGCATTGCGAAAAATAATATTTTTTTCATTTTGTTTTCCCTTACTCTTTGGTTTTTCAGATACACCCCGTTTGAATGGTTGCTGGTCTCCATTGGGCAATTTTGTCCTAAAAACTACCACTGCTTTTTGGGGGAAACAGTAAATAAATATAGTAAATAATTTAAATATTCAAAAAATATATATACTTAACGACTCAATTCATTCTAGCCATTCTAGGATTGTCAACTCACTCTGTTCGTTGACTTCCCATAAATTTCTCTTTTACCAAAGCCTTTCAAAAAAATGCTTCGAATTCTTTTGGCTTTTTTCATACGCCCATGCTTACAAGAGCGAGCTCTTGACGCCTGATCGCACGAAAAAAGCCTGTCACAAAAGTGACAGGCTTTGCAGAGAGGAAGGGATTCGAACCCCCGATACGTTGCCGTATACACGC
>Ga0208787_1000855_pt1 | contig 13978 bp, 5 predicted proteins | sample Wag4_2014_7_11_FD_187362 | JGI IMG/M metagenome (GOLD analysis project Ga0208787, IMG submission 187362) | Fresh water microbial communities from Ohio, USA - Utica-2 Time Series HT 2014_7_11 (SPAdes) (version 2) | ecosystem: Environmental > Aquatic > Freshwater > Water tank | place: USA: Ohio... | reverse complement strand
CCGTAAATGAGGGTGTAGCACTTTGCATTGCTGTGCACCGCCGCGCCTAGCGAGCGGTGTACAGGCGTGCCCCTAGGGCAAACGCATCAAAATCCGAGATTTTTCTACTGATAATGATCGAAAAGAGCACATTTATTGCGTTTTCGATTGAAACTGATTTTCTTACTTTGGGCTTTCATGAGGCTACGGATTCTTTTTCGGATGGTGGAGAAATTTTGAGCTGCGTTTCGGATACGTTTTCGGCTTTGATCTTCTCCGAAAATCACATCCAGTGACTAGTGCAGTTATGCTTAATGGCAGGTTGAATGATCGGTGATTTTATCCAGTCGGTCTTTTCGAGCGACCAATTCGAATCTTTGCGGAGGCTCTTTTTCTTTGATTAACAGGCCGGTAGGCCTCCTTGGCCTCGCTCAGGCTTACCATCAAGCTTACTCACCTATGCATTTGACCTTTATTGGTAATGTGAAGGAAAATTAATCGTCTGAATCACGGATTAGTTGGATTAAATGATTTCACGGATCTAAACTTAGTGAAATCAATAAAATCAAAAAAATCCGCGTCATTTACGTCATCCCCTAAAATCCGTGATAAAAAAGTTAAGGGAGGTTGCAGGGTGCTTGAAAAAAATAGAATGCCCAAGCAAAATGTAACCAAATCAACTATATGTTGCCTAAAAAAGAAAAGGAGTCACGAAAATTAATTCGTAACTCCTTTTGTGTTTTGTCGGGATACCAGGATTCGAACCTGGGACCCCCTGCTCCCAAAGCAGGTGCGCTACCGGACTGCGCTACATCCCGAACGGGTGCTTTTTTAAAGCGGACGCAAAGGTAAAACACATTTATTTAAATGCAAACACTTTTTGATAAAAATTATTTTTTTAATTTTATCTGAAGGGCTACTTGGAAAAAATCGCGTCCTATTTCGTCGTTTATTCGGTAATCCAGTTGTTGGAGGTAGGCGGTATGAGCAGTCAACTGATCCGAAACGCGGTAACCAATTCCTATAATAGCGCGGTTTCGCTCAAAGTAGGGGGAGCGGTTGGTAAAATACACTTCATTACTGACCATCAAAAACCAAGTGTGGTTTTGCAATTGAACATGATTTAGAGGAATAACACAGCCAATCCGGTTTCGGAAGCGCATTCGAAATCCTTGGGAGGTAAAGCGCTGTTCGGAGCGGTAGCGAAATTCCATTCGTACCCTTCCCAATTGTTGTAAAAAGGTAATTTGTGGCCAAAATCGAAATTCGTCGTTGTTTTTAGGACTAACAAAATTACCCCCCTCCCGATAGGTATCGTAATCGCCCATTCCAAACGTGAGCACCAGCTTGGAGTGGGGCTGGTACATAAGTCCTCCCCCCCATTCGTGGTAATGAAAGTCATTATAAAAACGCAAAGACCGCAGCTGGGTTTCTGCAAACAGCGTCAAAGCAGGTCGAAGCGGGTACTGCACGTTCAGGATATTCCAACCACCCAAGCCAATCGTTTGAGCGGATAGTTGGAAAGAGAACGCGATACCCAAAAGCAAGGGTAGCTTTTGGATGGTAAAATGGATGGTATTTTCAATAAATTGCAAGACAGGCAAGTTCAAGTGTTCAAATAGAAGGGTTGGGTCTTGTTTTTGGTAAAGGTGTTAGAAGGCGCTTGCAAAAGTAACAGGTTAGCTCCTCATTACTTTTGACCGGCGGTCTATTTGCAACTTATTAAAACAGGCAGCCCTATTAGGTCGTATTTGTTTGCAACAGTTTTGGGGGCGGGTACGTACCTTTACGAATTGCATCTTTACAATCTTACGTTCTTTATGATTCGCACACTACTTTTTGCTGGGCTTTTCTTTGGAAGTACCTCCCTGAGTGCCCAGAAATTATTTCCACCTACCCCTTCTGCGGGAGAAGTACTACCTACCTGGGCGATGGAAATGTACAGCGATACCCCCAATGTATGGCGGGTAGATGCTGGCTATCGCTCCTGGCGATCTGCTCATCCTGGCGAAAAAACTACTTTTTCTCAGTATTATAAAAAATGGCGGAGGGCGGCCATGCCCTACCTTTCTCCCTCCGGGAAAATAGAGCGTTCGTCTTCCGAATCAATACAGGATGCCTCTTCTTCGGGCCAACGGATGCTCCAAGTACAACCTTGGACGACTATGGGCCCTTTTGAAACGTTTAATACCAACACGGGACCCAACCCGCTTGCCAAATCCTCTCAGGCAAACGTTTATTGTTTGGATCAGTCGCCCTCTCAGCCCGAAGTGGTCTATTGCGGAACGGAGGGTGGAGAGGTATTTAAAAGTCTGGATAAAGGCCTTAATTGGGAGTGTGTTTCGAAAGAATATGCCTTTGCAGCACCTACCGCTCTGGAGGTACACCCACAGGACCCCAATATTGTGCTAGTTGGGGAAGGCACTCGCATCCGAAAAAGTGTGGACGGTGGCTTGACTTGGACCACCGTTTTATCTGTCAATGATTTATCGGCTAGTGAAATAGCTTTTCAACCTACGAACCCCAGCGTTGCTTTGGCGGCCACCTTCAAGGGCTTGTATCGAACAGAAGATGGAGGGGATACCTGGTCGAAAATACTCGATGAGGCCTGTTACGATGTGGAGTGGAAAACCGATGGTTCCAACACTGTTTTTGCCGTAAAAAATGATCCTGTGGCTAAGATTTGTCGTTTTTTTAAGTCGACTGATGCGGGACTAAGTTGGGAGCTGAAATCCAACGGTTGGTTTTTTTCCGATCTGCCTGGTGTAAATGATGGAGGAGCCCGTTTGGCAGTGACCAACGCAGACCCCAATCGGATCTATGCAGTTTTGATTGGGGAGGCCAAGGTGGATGATTCTGGGTTTATTGGAATTTGGCGTTCGGATGATGGAGGGGAGAGTTGGACCTTGCCCAATCCTCCAGCTGGAGGGCCTTGGGTAGCAGGTTCCCACCCGAATATGGCCACTATTGGACCAACGGGAGGCTACCACCAAGGGTTTTACAATTTGGGTTTTGATGCTTCTGACACCAATCCAGATGAGTTGTTGGCTGGTTTTTTAAATTTATGGAAATCAACCGATGGTGCTACTTCGTTTACGTGTATGGGAGGATATTGCGGCAATAACTTCAATTATGTGCATCCTGATTGCCAAGAAATTGAGATTAATGGTTCGGATGTTTGGATGACCAGTGATGGGGGAGTGGAGTATTCAGATGATTTTTTTCAAACCCATTTTGCGTTAAATAGAGGTATTACCAGCGTTGATTTTTGGGGCTTTTCGACGGGTTGGAACCAGGATGTATTTGTGGGAGGACGGTACCACAATGGCAATACGGCCTGGTATGAAGATTGGATGCCAGGAGAATGCCTTAGTTTGGGCGGAGGAGAAGCGCCCACCGGTTATGTGAATCCGGGGCCGGGGTTGATCACCTATCACTCGGATTTGGGAGGCGTGGTCATTCCAGAAATGCAAAATGGCTATGCACAGTATTTTGGTTTTGGAAAATTTCCCAATGAAAGTTATTACGAAGGGGAAAGTGGGGAAATGGAATTTGATCCCAGGTGTTGGAACACGTTTTATGTGACCAATCAAAATAAACTCTGGAAAACAGAGGATGGAGGAGTAAGCTGGTCGATCGTTTACGCGTTTGGAAATGACGAGAATGCTCGTACAACTGGTTTTGAAATCAGCCGCAGTAACCCCAATGTGATGTACTTGTACCAACGCGCGGCAGGATCTTGGGATCCGGGTACCTTATGGAAAACAGTGGATGCTGGACAATCTTGGAACAGCCTGCCACTTCCACCGGGATATGCGCGGAGGGTAGTCCTCACGATGAGTGCCGAAAATGAACAAGTGCTTTGGTTGGCCTATACAGATGGCGCCAACGGACAAAAGGTCTATCGAAGCAATGATGGAGGGCAGAGTTGGCAAAATTTAACCACAGCTAGTCTGAATGGGCAGCGAATCGGTTATATTTTACATCAGGCGGGAACCGATGGTGGGGTCTATTTGGGGACCAATACCACGGTTTGGTACAGAGACGATTCGCTCGGTGATTGGGCCCAAATAGAAGAAGGCTTACCAGCCAGCATTTCCACCTGTATTTTGCGCCCATTTTATCGCGACCAGAAACTGCGTTTAGGGGCCTATGGGAAAGGGGTATGGGAGACAGCATTGGTTGTCCCTTCCCGCCCAGTTGCTCAACCTATGGTGAATAAGCGAGAAACCGCGTGCCCTAGTGACAGCCTCCAATTCGATGATTACTCTATTCTTGGCCATGAAGGGGCTACCTGGAATTGGTCGTTCCCCGGAGGACAGCCTGCCAGCTCCAACTTGCGTAATCCGAAGGTAGTGTACCAATTGCCCGGGGAGTACGATGTCAGCCTGACGGTGACCAACCCGAATGGCAGCTCCACCAAAACGGTAGAAAAAATGGTGCGCGTCATGGATGCCGTAGTGAATACATTGCCTGTCGTGAATGATTTCTCAGCGGGTTTGGGAAGTTTTACCCTAGTGAATCCAGACAATGGGATCACTTGGCAGCCTGTGGTGCTTACCAGCTGTAATCCGGCTGGAGATACGGCATATTTTGTGGAGAACTACGTTTACAGCGACTATGGTCAAGACGCCTTGGAATTGCCCATCCATTTGGATTTAACCCAGATAACGGCACCAACGCTTGATTTTAGGGTTGCGTATGCGCCTTACTACGACGGTAATTTTTTCATTGACAGTCTTAAGGTATTGGTATCAGATAATTGTGGGGCTAATTTTGATATTATCTACCGGAGCGGAGGAGCGGAGTTAAGTACCACTACAAGTGGGATTGGTCCGGATAACTTGTATGAATATAATGCATTCAGTCCTGAAAGCTGTGAAGAATGGCGGGAGGTATCATTGGATTTGTCGGCGTATGCCGGAAAATTCATTACAGTTCGGATCCTGAATCAATCAGGGTATGGCAACAACATGTATATCGATGATATTTCCTTAGTGGGGACACCGGTATCCTCCACCACCTCCATTTCTACCCAAATCGCGATTCGTTTGCAGCCCAATCCAGCTTCTGGGGTAAGTTGGGCAAGCGGTCATTTACAGACCTCAACGGCTCTTCAATTTACGTTGCTGAATGCGGCGGGAATAGCAGTTTGGCAAACAGAACAGGTTTTCCAAGCTGGAAATTGGCAGCAGCAGGTGCCGTTGGGGCAACTTGCAGCGGGCCTTTATTGGTTGAAGGTGCAGGATGGAGAGGGGCGGTACCGCCTAGAGAAGCTGGTGGTAGGCAGGTAGTGTTATCTTGTTTGAAAAAAGGCGTGTACCTCGGGGATGGAAGAGGTACACGCCTTTTTTTTAGCTTGGCTGGTTTTTAGTCGAGTAATTCTGTCGCAGTACATACCAAACAGTAATGCTAATCAGCGCTGCAAAATAACACCAAACCGATATAATATACCCAGGAAAAAAATAGGCGGCTACGAAAAAGGACAGGGCATTGGGAAGCCCCATCACCCACGCTCGAGGGTACGTGGCAATAAAAAAAGGAACTACGGCTGCCAGGCAATACCCAATACTTCTCCAAAGTAACCAATCGGATGGAAACTGGGGTGCATAGCTGATGTGGTGGTCTGATACGGTTGCCAAAATGGGGAAGTGCATCATGTAATAGATGGTCGGGAATAAAAGGAGAATTCCAACTCCCTGCAATGTCCAGAGCCATTTCAGGCGACTGTGGTGCTGTTCTAGAAAGAGAAAGACAAACGGAATCCATAACGGCCAGACCATCTCAGCGAATACCATATAGGCGGTAACCACGGTGTTTTTTAGGTGGGCAAACTGCTCATTCGTGAGGGATAACCAGACGAATCCTTCAATAAACTGTTGGACAGCAAAAATGGCAGGCACAGCTAAAAGTGGGCGTTGTTTTTTGTCGGTAACATATTTAGAGGCTGCAAGGGTGGTGCCGGTTAAAAGGGCGGCGGCGCCAAAGCTGGCGGTGGCGGAGAAACACATAGGGTAGCGAGGGCTCTGGTGATCGAAATAGGGTGTTGGTTTGTTTTGAAATTATGCTTTTGGGTATTAAAAAAGCCAAAAACCGTAAGATGAATAGTTGGAGGCAAAAGCCATAGACGGTAAATATAGGTGTTTTCTAAACAAGTGCCAACATAATAAGCCATTAGAAAAGGCAATTTATTCGGTGAAATTTTGATGTGATTTTACAAAAGTGGACATTTGCTATTTCTGGCAAACAAATATTTGTTAATCTAGGTATTTTTGACACTATTTTCAAAAAGATCAAGCACGCTTTCCACAATCAAGTTGTACTCATGAGGTTATTTCTACTTGCTGTTTCCTTTGTTATTGCTTCCACTGTATCTACTTTTAATGCCCAAGCACAGTGTCCTCCTCCTGGATTTCCACAGCCAGGCAACAGTTGTACGCAGGCACCCATTTTATGTGCAAACCTGGATGGGTATTGTGCGACAATCAATAATAACAACACGAGTCAAAATTTTCCAGGATGCCCTGGTTTTCAGCTAAACAATGACGAGTGGTTCGCGTTTTTTGCAGGCTCTACCACCATTACAATGGTAGTTACCCCCTCTAACTGCTCACAAGGGAATAACATGGGGTTACAAGCGGGTATCTATGCTAACTGTGTCTCCCAGGCGATGGATTTACAGTGCCAATGCACTCAAAATCCATTTACCTTGACCGCCAATAATTTTGTGGTCGGTCAGATTTACTACATGGTGATTGATGGTTGTGGAGGTAACGTATGTGATTATTCTATTGATGTGACCGTTGGATCAACCGTTGGTGTTCCTCCGGGAAATCCGGGTCCCATAACCGGTCCAATCACTGCTTGTGCGGGTACGGGTACGGGGTATTCTATTTCAACGGTTCCACTGGCTACGAACTATACTTGGTCTTTGAACCCTAGTTCAGCGGGTACCATCGCTTTTAATGGTCTGAGTACAACCTCCGTCAATTGGCCGGCGAATAGCCCTGGTGGGACTGCTGAGCTCTGTGTAAGACCATCGAACGGCTGCTACGCGAGCGCAGATACGACCTGTGTCGAAGTGACCATCGTACCCAAGCCCACCGCTGCCTTGTCTGGAAATGGTCAAGTGTGTGCGGGCTCCGCCACCCCGGTTGATCTATCTGTGGCTTTCACAGGGGACGGACCATGGACCTTTGTGTACGCACTAAATGGTACGGCTCAAGCCCCCATTACCACCAGTGATAATCCCTATCAACTTAGTGTGACGCAGCCGGGGAGTTACTCCTTAGTCAGTGTAAATACGGTGACAGGTAACTGTACGGGCAATGTGAGTGGTTCTTCCAATATTACGCAGGTGACTGTGGCCCCAACCATTCAGGTAACCAATGCGAACTGTGGGTTGAGTGATGGGAGTATCAACCTTTCCGTGACTGGCGGAACAGCTCCTTACAGCTTCCTGTGGTCGAACGGAGAAACCACCGAAGATTTATCCATGATCCCTTCTGGTGGGTATTCTGTAACGGTAACCGATGCGACTGGTTGTACCGGAACCGCATCGGCCAATGTTGCAGACAATGTGATATCATTTACACTTAGTAGTTCCATTACTGCCAATACCATTTGTAATGGTGGAAACGGGGCGATTACGGTTACAGTGAGTCCTACGGGGACTTACACCTACGAGTGGAGTACGACGGCTACCACGAATTCAATTGCTGGTCTGCTGCCGGGCAGTTATGAATTGACGGTAAGCGCGGGAGGAAATTGCACCCAAACCGCGACTTATGTAGTACCCGACCAGCCCAATACCCCTACCCTCAGTTTTTTCCCAACTGCTTCTACCTGTGAGCTCAGTAATGGATCGGTGACGATGAACATCAGTGGGGGCGTGACGCCTTACACGATCCTCTGGGATAATAATGCTACCTCTCAAAATCTTACCTCCTTGCTGGCGGGAACTTATTCCGTTACTGTAACAGGTGCTAATGGCTGTAGCGTAACGGGAGAGGTGACAGTTGGGAATAACAATCCACCTATTGATATAACTGCGAATATTATTGCCAATACCAGTTGTAATAGCGTAGGAACAGGAGTCGTGAATTTGTCGATTAATTCATCGTTGTATACCTATACTTGGAGCAATGGAGCCACGACAAGCGGTTTATTTGGTGTATTGCCAGGCAGTTATTCTGTAACGGTAAGTGCCGGGGGCGCTTGTACAACGAGTCTTGATATTGAAATTCCAAATGAACCCAATATACCCGATATGTACTTCGAACTGCTCGGCGGTCCTTCTTGTGGTCAATCAAATGGGAATATTAACTTCGCCCCTTCCGGTGGTGTAGAACCTTATACCTATATTTGGTCTAACGGTGCCACTACCCAAGATATCTACGGTATACCAGCTGGAGATTACTATGTCACGATAACTGGAGCGAATGGGTGCTCGGATGTGGGATTCTATTCTGTTCCAGATGAAACAATTGATATAAATATAAGTGATAATATATTTGATAATACTTCCTGTACGAACAGTGGGAACGGAGTAATTAATTTAACGGTCACGCCAGCCAATGTGACGTATTTATGGTCGAATAATGCCACTACACAGGATTTATCTGGGTTGTTACCAGGAACTTATACGGTAACAATCAGCGCCGGGGGAACTTGTACTGCTGAGGAGTCCTTCACGGTGGAAGATAATACGGTGTACCCAGATTTGAGTCTTGAAATCACGAATCCGGTCTGTGGGGCTTCCAATGGTAGTATTAATCTGGATGTTTTTGGTGGGCAGAGCCCATTAACCTATAGTTGGTCCAATGGCTCCAATAACCAAGATATTAGCGGGTTAGCTCCCGCCGTCTATTATGTTACGGTCACTTCTGCCTTGGGGTGCAGCTCTGTGGCCTCTGCGAGTTTATTTAATGAAGCCACCACGCTGACGGTATCTGGAGCAGTGTTTGAAAATACCTCTTGTTCCAATCCGAACGGAAGTATTTTCGTAGATGTATTACCAGAGGGATACACGTACTTCTACAATTGGTCTAACGGTTCGACCACTCAAAATTTAAGCGGTGTAGGCACTGGTAGCTACACCGTAACGGTCTCCTTGGGTAATTGCCTCGCGGTCGAAACAATAGACATGATTACCAATGCCGTTGCGCCCACGGGCACAGTGAGTACCAGTACCGCCACTTGCGGTCAAAATACGGGAAGCGCTACTGCTACCGCTGCTGGGGGGGTAGCCCCCTATTCCTACACATGGTCTGTTGCTGGAACAAGCGCTACGGTTTCCAACTTGGCGCCGGGTGCCTATCAGGTAACCGTGACTGGCGCCAATGGATGTACGGTAGTGGGTTCGGGCACTATTGATAACACCAATGTTCCATTAGTTCCAACGGGGGTAGTAACGGCCAATAACTCTTGTGTGAGTGGTAATGGTAGCATTGACCTAAGTGTGGCCCCTTCTGGATCGTACACGTATACTTGGTCGAATGCAGCGACCTCGGAGGATTTATCCAATTTGAATTCAGGAAGCTATACCGTTACGGTGAGCGCAGGGCCTACTTGTTCGGCCACGGCCAGTTTTACGGTTACCAGCAGCACCTCAGAACCTGTGATTTCTTCCAATATTACTGCCGCAATTTGTGGGCAAAGTGATGGCGCTATTAATTTAACTGTGACAGGAGGGACTACCCCTTATACTTACATGTGGTCCAATATGGCGACGACGGAAGATCTTTCTGCTATTCCTTCTGGGCTTTATTCTGTTACAGTAAATGCTTCCAATGGTTGTACGGCTTCAGCCAATTTTACCGTGGCCAATAACAGTTCTACCTTTAGTTTGGCAGGAACCGCCACCCCACTCACCAATTGTCAAAGCAACAATGGTGCCGTGGATTTGCAAATTACTCCAGTCGGTCCTTATGATATAGTTTGGTCCAATACGGCAACTACGGAGGACTTGAGTGGATTAGCAGCTGGTACGTACACGGTTACCGTCACTCAGACGGGAAGCTGTACGGCGTCCATTACCTTTACGGTCGAGGATCAGCGGTTGTTGCCCAGTTTGCTCTCAGTTGTAACTCCCGAAATATGTGGTTTGTCGAACGGCGCCATCAATTTGATCGTGAATGGTGGGACCGCTCCATTATCCATCAATTGGTCTAACATGGCTACTTCGGAAGATCTTACAGCCTTACCTGCTGGCATTTACTCCGTTACTGTATCCGATGTGAATGGTTGTTCGGATATCTTAACGGATACCGTTCCTAACAACCTGATTAATTTTAGTACCGCTGTTTCGGTTGTTGCCAATACCTCCTGCCTTTCAAGTAATGGCAGCATTACCTTGCAAGTCACACCAGCGGGATCCTACACCTACTCTTGGAATACAGGAGCTACTACCTCTTCCCTCAATTCGCTGGATCCGGGAATTTATGTTTCAACTGTAAGTGCCGGCGGAACTTGTGTAGTGGTGGATACGGTGGTAGTCGATAATAATACCCCAGCTCCGGTTCTTTCGACGGTGGTGACCAATGCGCTCTGTTCCCAGCCAACTGGCACCATTGATCTCACAGTATCGGGAGGCCAGTCGCCTTATTCTTATGGTTGGAGTAACCAAACCAACCTAGAAGATCCCTTTGGTCTCCTACCGGGTACTTATACCGTTACGGTCACAGCAGCTTCGGGCTGTTCCTCTACCACCAGTGCAGTAGTGGGTAACGACAGCAATAATTTTAGTATTGGAGGGCAGGTCACGGACAACAGCTCCTGTGCCGGTGGGAATGGCTTGATTAACGTGACCATGACTCCTGCAGGGAACTATTCCTTCGAATGGTCAACTACAGCAGTGACGGAAGATGTATCAGGCTTGACAGACGGTACCTACTCGGTAACAGTAACGGATTTATCGGGTTGTGCTATCAACAATTCCTTTACGGTGGGCAATAGCCAAGTCAATCCGGTAGTAAGTGGAAATGTCGTCAATATTCTTTGTTTTGGAGCTAATACAGGTTCCATTGCCACCAGTGTTTTGGGAGGCGTGGGCCCATTTACCTATAACTGGTCGCCTTCACAGCCAGGCTCTGGGGCAAATCTGAATAATATAGTGGCTGGGAACTATATAGTGACCGTAACAGACGCCTTAGGATGTACTGCAGCGGCCGCTTTCAATGTAACCCAACCAGCAGCAGGATTGGTGGTGGCGTGCACTCAAGTGCAGGTAGTGAGTATTCCCGGAGCTACGGACGGGGTAGGTGCAGTGACCCTATCTGGCGGGGCAGGGCCTTACACCGTTGCTTTGAATCCGGGGTCAGTTGCCAATAATATTTCTGCGGGCACCTTTAACTTTCCGAACCTTGGCGAAGGCACTTACCAAGTGGTAGTGACCGATGCGAATGGATGCAGTGCCTCTTGCAGTTTTGACATTGGTTATATTCCTTGTACCACGATGGTGGGTACCATGTCGGCTACTGCATTGAGCGCCTGTGACCTGGGCTGTGTGCAGGCGGTTTATAATACTGCTGGCCAAGTGTTGGATCCAGAGGATGTTTTACAGTTTGTATTGCACAGCGGCTCTGCCGATCTGATTGTAAATGAATTGGCACGGAGCAACCAGCCTACCTTCTGTTTCAATCCGGCTAATATGGTGTACGGGACGACCTATTATATTTCTGCGATTGCGGGTAATAACGATGGAACAGGTAATGTGGCCACCAACGATTATTGCACGGCAGTAGCCCCGGGTACTCCGGTGGTGTTTTATGCCAACCCTGTGGTCACGATCGCTGAACCTATTTCTCTGTCCTGTGCCGTTTCTAGTGTTCCTTTACAAGCGAGCTCTACACTGAGTCCAGCCAGCTTTTCGTGGACAACGGCTGTTCCTGGGGGTATTCTAGCCGGGGCCAATCAACCCGTTGCAACTGTGGGTAAAGCAGGGCTTTACCAAGTAGTGACGACCACCAATGGCTGTAAGGATACAGCGACGGTGGAAGTTTTGGATATTACCAACCAACCTCTAGCCTTGGTATTGGTAAGTCCTGATGATATTTTGGATTGCCAAATTAATGAGATTCTTTTGTCGGGCTTTGTAGAGGGTACGTCCAATGGAAACGCCGTTTGGCTTGTAGGAGGGCAGGTGTTTTCCAATAATTCAAGCATTCAGGTAACGCAGCCAGGTGTTTACGAGTTGGTTATTTTGGATACCCTCACCTTCTGTGCAGATACTGCGACGGTGACCATTGGGGAAAATCAAGCGTACCCGCCGCTAACCATAGCATCACCAGCCCCCCTTACCTGTGCACAGCCGCAGATCACCCTGACGGGGAGTTCTCCTTTCCCTGGAATTGCGCTACGTTGGGCCCAGATTGATGGAACAGATACGTTAATTCTCGGATCTGGAGCAGCGTTGCAAGTAAGCCAGCCTGGGACCTACTATTTATTAGGTTTTGATCCAGTGAACGGCTGTAGGAACATTGAGCAGGTTACGGTGATTTCCAACCAAGTGTTGCCGGTGGTGGATGCAGGTCCAACTTTTGATATCAAGTGTTTTGGAGAGGCGCTTCCGATCAATGCCACCGCGGTTGGTTCCCCCTTGGCTTATTTGTGGACTACGGCAAATGGTAGCATCTTGTCTGGAAGTACGAGCTTGGTTCCCACCATAACGGCCCCGGGCACCTACGTCGTACTAGTTACGAACACCCTCAGTGGCTGTACCGCCACCGATGAAGTGGTAGTAAATCCAAAAGCTCCATTAATCGAGTTGGAAGTCGCACAGCCGCGTTGTTTTGGAGATAAAGGCTCAATTGTAGTTTCCTCTGTGGAGGGTGCTGCTCCGCCTATTCAGTATGAGATAAATGAGCAGGCCCCCGTCTTTAACAACAGTTTTGGCCCCTTATCAGCAGGGATCTACGAGCTTTTCATCACCGATGCACAAGGCTGTACCGCCACCGCCTCGGCCACCATTGTAGAACCCCAGCCGGTAGAGATCAGCTTGGCGCCGGTGGTATACCTTCGTTTAGGTCAAAGCTATGTGCTGGAAGCAGGGGTGAATTTGCCTTTGTCCGACCTTTTATCGGTTCAATGGGAACCTTCCATTGGGTTGAGTTGCGATACGTGTTTGATCACAGAGGTAACACCTCCTAAAACACTAAATTATCAGGTGGAAGTTCAGAATTTGCAGGGGTGCACCGACCGGGAGGAAGTACGGATTGAAGTGGATGAACGGTTAAAAATTTATGGACCCAATGTATTTTATCCAGACGGAGAGGCACCTAACAACCGCTTTACGATCTATACAGAAACCGGTATTTCCATGCGGGTAAAAACACTTCAAGTCTTTACTCGTTGGGGAGAGATGGTTTTTGAAAATGCCAATTTTGATCCAAATATTCCGGAATTGGGATGGGACGGAACCTTTGCTGGAAAAGCGCTCACTCCAGCCGTTTTTGTTTGGTATGCGATCGTAATTGGACCGGATGGGCGTGAAATTTTGGTAGAAGGGGATGTTACCTTGGCGCGTTGATCTTTTCAGAAGGGAACAAAAAAAGAGCTGCGGTATTTTGCAGTCTGCCTCTGCTTAGGCTACCTTTGCGCCCTGACATGAAACGAGCAAAAAACAGCCATACATCATCGTCAGGTAAGCGGACAACGGGAAGATTCTTCCCGTTGTCCGCTTTTTTTATTTCCCAATACTTCTCACTCTAGCAAAACGGATATGCCACGCGATCACTCCATTAAAAGCATTCTTATTATCGGTTCCGGCCCCATCGTTATTGGACAAGCCTGCGAATTTGATTATTCTGGTAGCCAAGCCAGTCGCTCGCTCAGGGAAGAGGGTATCAAAGTGGCCCTGATCAATTCCAACCCGGCTACGATTATGACGGATCCGGTAACTGCGGATTATGTATACCTGCGACCGCTTACCCCGGAGAGTATTGAACAAATACTGCGGGAGCATCAAGAAGACCCAGCGTTGCCAACCATTGATGCCGTG
>Ga0208787_1000854_pt1 | contig 13980 bp, 20 predicted proteins | sample Wag4_2014_7_11_FD_187362 | JGI IMG/M metagenome (GOLD analysis project Ga0208787, IMG submission 187362) | Fresh water microbial communities from Ohio, USA - Utica-2 Time Series HT 2014_7_11 (SPAdes) (version 2) | ecosystem: Environmental > Aquatic > Freshwater > Water tank | place: USA: Ohio... | reverse complement strand
AACGTATATGGCTAGGTAAACCCCACCTGGAGCAAGACCAGATTGTTGGCATTTGAGAGCTACTCGCTCGAGTCAACGGGTAGGTTGCTTGAATCTGTAAGCAATTACAGATCTAGATGGATGATGATCAGTTCGCAAGAACTACAGGATCCGGCTTATAGGGCGACTCTTCTATTTAATTGAATTTTGTACGAAGCCAGCGATTGGCAATAAGTACTTCAAAACAATTCCAAGTCCAATAGTTGTCAGTAAGGCACCTGATGATCCATAGACGTGATACTGAGCTTCAGGATCAACGATTACTTTAGAAGTAATGAACCAAGCAAGTGACCATGCGGTTGCAGTGCTGATTGCCCATACGGTTACAAACTTGATATCTCGTGTCTGGGATAACGATTGAGAGATTCCAATGAGAAGTCCAGCGACCAAGCCAGATCCGGCCAATGATGCAGGATCAAACTTAAAGGAGAATGCATAAGAATTAATGAGGGCTGCGACAGTTGCCGCAACCGCCGTGGCTACTACCCATGAAGTGGAGATTCCGTACTTCTTGAGAGAGAAGTATTGGATGATTCCCACGACCAATCCAACGACTAGTCCGCCACCAACGGTCCTTGCGACAGAACTCGCTGATCCGAAAATAAGTTTGGCAAGCAACCCGCCAATTGGGAATGCAAGGAATGTTGGCGTCCAGCGGAGTAAGAGCTCAGTCATTTTCATGCGAAAAGGTTAATCCACGTTTTCGCCGAAATACAGTAACTCCGGCTTATGGGGCGACTCTTCTTTAAATTAGACGAGGCGGGACAAAATCCCGCCTCGTTTCATTATTTCTTTTGGAATCTTTTCTGACAAAACTGATTTCAAATTAGCCTAAAAAAACGGGCAAATGAATCGGGCAACGGGCAGAAAAGCGGGCAGAAATTCCTACGGAGATCCTCTCCGGCTTATAGGGCAACTTTTTAACTACAAATAATCTCAGGCTAAATTGCTGATTTTTCAATGGGAATTCACTGTTTCACCTAGTACCTTAAAGGAGTGAGTGTTGACCAAAAAATCTTGAAGGCTCTGGAATCTGAGTCCATTGAAATCCTAAGAGAAACTGCAGCAGCATTTCGCAATCCTGTGATGATGTACTCAATCGGAAAAGATTCTTCAGTCTTGCTCCACTTAGCCAAAAAAGCTTTTTATCCGGCGCCTATTCCATTTCCGCTATTACATATTGATACAACCTGGAAGTTTAAAGAGATGATCTCTTTCAGAGATGAGGTTGTAGCTAAGGCTGGTGTAAAGCTTTTAGTTCATACAAATCAAGAAGGTGCGGCGGCGGGGGCAAATCCATTTAAGACTGGAATTTCTGAATATACCCGAATTATGAAAACTGTGGCATTACGACAAGCACTTGATCAACACGCATTTGATGCCGCAATCGGTGGATCACGGCGCGATGAAGAAAAGAGTCGAGCTAAGGAACGTATTTTTAGCGTTCGGGATGAGGGTCACATATGGGACCCTAGAAATCAACGACCAGAACTATGGCGTACTTACAACACACGTTTAGCTCCGGGTCAAACAATGCGAGTTTTTCCTTTATCAGACTGGACTGAGATTGATGTTTGGAGATACATACTTCAGGAAGATATTGAAGTAAATCCTTTGTACTTTGCAAAAGAGCGTCCTATGGTCAAACGTGGTGACCAACTAATTATGGTTGACGATGAACGTTACCCACTTTTAGATGGGGAAAAGCCAGAAATGCTCAAGGTAAGATTCAGAACTCTCGGTTGCTATCCACTAACCGCAGCTGTTAAATCAACAGCCACGAGTATTACCGAGATTGTTGAAGAGGTATTTTCGGTAAAGCTAAGTGAGAGAGCTACGCGATTAATCGATGGCGCAGCCGAGGATTCTATGGAGAAAAAGAAGACTGAGGGTTACTTCTAATGCAGAGATCTGTAATCAGACTTCTTACATGTGGCAGCGTTGATGATGGAAAAAGTACTTTAATTGGACGCCTATTAGTTGAAACAGACAGCATCCCGCACGACACAATTGACTCAACCCGAAATATTCGGCGCAGTGGTTCAACTATTGCTGCAGGAGAAATTGACTTTAGTTTGCTAACTGATGGATTAGAGGCTGAACGCGAGCAAGGAATCACTATTGATGTTGCCTATCGTTCGATGTCATTATTAGATGGCAAACGATTAATTATTTCTGACGCACCTGGGCATGAGCAATACACTCGAAATATGGCTGTTGCCGCCTCTAGAGCAGACATAGCACTGGTATTAGTCGATGCAACAAAGGGAGTTCGTACTCAGACCCTTCGCCACCTAACCATCTGTTCTCTAATGGGGATCAGTCGCGTAATCGTTGCAATTAATAAATTAGATGCGATGGATTACAGCCAGTCACTCTTTGAAGAGATTCGCGCAAATGTTCAAACTGCCTTATCGCGTATGAATCTTGATGATGTTTTATTCATTCCTTTAAGTGCATTAGCTGGCGATAATGTTGTGCAGGGTTCGGTAAATATGAGCTGGTATGACGGACAAACGTTGCTCGAATCAATTCAGCATTGGCGAGCAGCGGAAGTAATTGATTCTTCGGCGCGAATGAGGATTCAATTAATTTCTCGCGCAGAGAATTTCAGAGGTGTATCTGGAACTGTGCACCGAGGCAGTTTTACTGTTGGTGATGAAGTTAAGATATTTCCTAGCAATCAGAGCGCTACTATTGCCAAGATTATTACCTATAAAGAAGAAATTCAGAGCGCCCATGATTCAGATGCAGTCACATTACTTTTAGAGCCTGAAGTGGATGCAACAAGAGGTGATTTAATTGCAGCCACTAAGGAAGAGCTACATCCTTCAGATAGATTTAATGCAGATATTGTGTGGCTTCATGAAGATCCACTCATTCACAGTCGTTCATATCTACTTATCGCAGGCTCAAGTCAAATACCTGCAACAGTGACTCGTATTCGCCATAAAATCGATGTCAATACTGGAAGTCAGAATCCGGCTACAAATTTAGGTGTTAACGAAATCGGCACAGTTGAAATTGCCACCGACTCACCATTGGCTCTGTTGCCTTATCTGCAATCGCGTGAGTTTGGAAACTTTATTCTTGTAGATCGTATGACTTTTAAGACTGTAGGCGCTGGAATGATTCGACACTCTTTGCGCAGAGGTGAAAATGTTGTTATGCAAAAGTATGAGGTTAATAAGGCTGTGCGAGCTGCACAAAAGAATCAGAAAGCGCGCGTAATTTGGTTAACTGGTCTTTCCGGATCAGGAAAGTCCACTATTGCAAATAGTGTTGAGAAACGAATAAATGCACTAGGAATGCATTCATATGTGCTAGATGGGGACAATCTGAGAATGGGATTAAACTCAGATCTTGGATTTACACCCCAAGACCGCGCTGAAAATGTCCGTAGAATTTCTGAAGTTGCTAAAGTTTTAGTTGATGCTGGTTTGATCGTTTTAGTTGCAGTTATTAGCCCCTTTGAAGCTGATCGGCAACGAGCAAGATCACTCTTTGATGAAGGTGAATTCCTTGAAGTATTTGTTGATACTCCGGTAGACATTTGTGTTGAACGAGATCCTAAGGGGCTTTATAAGAAAGCCAGTAAGGGAGAGATTCCAAATTTCACAGGCATAGGTCAAGACTATGAAGCTCCGAAGAATCCAGATCTTCATCTCAAGGGTGATGCCGATCTAGATGATAATGTCAGCAAAATAATGAGAGCAATCAATTGAACTGGATCTTTTTTGTGATCGCCGGATCCATCGCTCAACTAATTGATGGAGCACTTGGAATGGGTTTTGGTTTAACAAGCTCGACCTTACTTTTAACACTAGGTGCATCTGCTGCGGTGGCATCGGCGGCAGTTCATGCAGCTGAAATTGGAACAACTTTAGTTTCGGGTGCTTCACACTGGCGTGCTGAAAATATTGATAAAGATGTATTAGTTCGGTTAGCGATACCTGGCGGAATTGGGGCACTACTGGGGGCAACTTTTTTATCTTCAATAGACCTTTCATCTTCAAAGATTTTTATTTCAACACTTTTACTATTTCTTGGTTTCCTCTTGCTCTATAGAAATTTATTTCAAACTCCGAACCCACAGACTACTGAAACTAATAACAATCCACGTTTTCTAACATTTCTTGGATTTTCAGGTGGATTTATTGATGCGGCTGGTGGAGGAGGATGGGGACCGGTCGTTACTCCTACATTAATGACGACTACAAATATGGCACCTAGGAAAATCATTGGAACTGTAAGCGCAGCCGAGTTTATAGTTGCGGTCTCGGCGAGCGTTGGCTTTTTGCTAAATATCAATAAGTTAAATATGAATTGGTCAATTGTTGGGGGATTAGCTCTGGGTGGCATGCTCATGGCACCGATCGCAGCGCGAATTGTCGCCAAACTTCCGCGCAGGAAATTAGCTATTTTAGTAGGCGTTGCAGTTATCGTTATTAACGGATACAGAATTATCTCTGGTTAATACAATTTTTTAATATTAATACCTTGCTGCTTCAGTTTTGAAAGCACTTTGTCATATTCCTTATCAAAAGCAATTGGGTCCTTCACTTTTTCCTTCCATTCACCTTGAGACATTTTTTCTGGGCGCATCTCGAGGTTAAAGAATTCACGCACTGAGGGATGATCAGAAATACCTAGAAAATTTAAAATCTTTAGGTACTGAGTTTCTTTATCAGAAACAATTAATTCTTCTAATCTAATTTCTAAGTGTTGCTTATTAGGAAGTTGCGACAAAGATTGATGGGAGACCAAAACTCGATTACCCCACCATTTCAGCCCTTTGAAAGGATCGCTCGGCCCCCAGTTTTCTTTTGAGACTGAATAGGCAACATCTCGACCATCACGAATCATGTTTATAAACAGCGCATCGGGAAATAGTTGATATATAAAGTGGGCCTGCATCGTGTTCACTGGGGTTGAATCGGCAAAGTAGCGAACTGTGTCTTTCTTGAACTGGCAAGATGACAAGTCGTAGAAGAATTCTCTACTCGCAACAAGTAGATCTTTTTTGTAAGAGGAGCTAAACCGAGATGAAATTTCTGCCAACTGTTCTTTGGTTATACCTTGCACAAGGCCGCGTGGATTTCCCTTTTTGCCTGTCTCACTCCACCACTTGCTTTTCAGAAAGGTGAGAAAAAGTTCTTCCTTACTTTTACCAATTCGATTATTAATCCTGGCGGCTAAATTATTTCGCACCCCTTTGAAATCCTCTTCAAGCCTTATTGGCCTTCCAAAGTTCAAATCAACAAGACCATATCGAGAAGTTAAATACTTAATCTCGCGAGGAAGGCTGGAATGTATTTCAGGATGACTCTTCAGCAGATTTACAATAATTGTGGTGCCACTACGACCAGAACCGCCAGTAAAGAGCGGAGTGAATGAAGTAGACATTTGAATACTGTAGTCGTGCTTTTAAAGATATTAAGGTTTATTCTTGAGAAGTGTTTGATTCAGGGAAAATTCACAGTGTCATACCGATTTTTATTGGTGAACTGTGCGTGGCTGGGCTAGCGTCCTTGGGATTACTCGATGACACTATTTCCGGCTTATAGGGCGACTCTTCTTTTACTATCGATAGTATTTAGATATGAAAAGTCTGGATCTACTTTTTATGATGACGATTCCAGGGTTAGTCGTACTTGTTACAATCATTGGTCTTGTAAGAATGCTGCAATCAAAAATCACTGGTAAACCGATGAGGGGATCATCCTCCGGATTTAGTATTATTGAAGAAACTTTTCGCCCCACCGCTCAATACAGAATCCATGAAGAGCAGAGAAAACAGATTCAAGCAGATGAGTCAGAAGTAGGGGAAGAAAAAGACAAAAAAGAGTAACTCCTTTGCTTAGGGGGAGTCTCGTTTCTTAACTAGAGATTAATGTTAGGCACATGATAAAGCGCACGTTATACCAAGCCCTTTAGTCATTCCGGCTTATAGGGCGACTCTTCTTCACAATTAGTTACTCAAAGTAACATCAGTTTGTGTAATGATTCTTTCACGGTGGGTTGGTAGTAATCGGGACTTGGTTAATCACCGAGTCCCTACTGCTTAGATGTAGTTCGCTTTGTTATATGTCATACTACTGACAACAATGGATTGGTAGTAATCGGGACTTGGTAATTGCCAAGTCCCTTTTGCTTTTCATCTAAATTTTATCCACAGATTTCATTGCTAAGTATTTTTCAAAGTTAGAGAAACAGTAGCTTCACCCTCGTGTTGGGGGTGTGTTGTAATTGGCAGCCTAATTGATTACCAATCCATTGGAGCGGGTTCAAATCCCGTCGCCTCCACCACAGTCTTAGCTAATGCAATTCGATCTATTGGTAATGGTCAAAGTAATTGAGTTAGCTCTGCATGGAAGGGCCTTGATAAATCAAGGCCCTTTTCTAAGTTTTAAACTCACAGGGTGACTCTTCTTTTTCTAGCATCTAATCTGTAATAATTGCATCATGAAATCAATGACTTGTAATCAACTTGGTGGCGCTTGTGATCTCGTTTTTTCTGGTGAAACTTTTGACGATCTGGCTAGTCAAAGCCAACAACATGGCAAAGAGATGATCGGGGCAAATGATGGTCCGCACATGGCAGCAATGGGCAAAATGATGGAGCTTATGAATTCTGGTGAAATGGATTCCTGGATGGCCGCACGTAAGGCGGAGTTCGAAGCGCTTTAATAATGGCAGAGAAAAAAGTTACCGGACCAGCTTCTTACTTTCCTTCAATCGAGAAGAAGTATGGAAAGCCAATTGAGCACTGGATGAAGGGGCTTAAGAAGGTTTCAAAACTTGTTCACAAGGAACAGGTGGCTCACTTGAAGAATAAGTTTGAAATGGGACATGGCCATGCAAATGCAATCGTTGCCGTATTTCGAAAGAAGAACGGTCTCTAATTACTACTACCAGAGAGCAAAAGCTATTTGAGATGCCGGTTGCGAATGTATATATGCATTACGTCGCTAAGGTGGAACGGAAAGATCGGACAGAGGCAGAGCTAATCAAAGTAATAACCTGGCTCACCGGCTTTGACTCCAAAACCCTAAAAAATCATCTAAAGAAAGAAACTACATTTAAAGAATTTTTTAAAGCTGCAAAAATTAATCCAAAAGCTAAGCTGATTACAGGCTCAATATGTGGTGTAAAAATTGCTGAGATTGAAGATCCGTTAATGAAGAAGATTCGTTATATGGATAAGTTAGTTGATGAACTTGCTAAGGGACGTGCGATGGAGAAGATACTTAGAACTGGTTTATAGAGCGCTTTTTTTATTTTCTTTCACAATAAGTGAAGTTATGCATCAAAATAAAGCCAGTTGATTGATAAAGTCGTTGGGCAGTTTCATTGGTGTGGTGCACACCAAGACATAAATATTTCTCACCCAATTTCTCACCAGCGATCAGACACTTTTCTGTTAAGGCTTTCCCAAAGCCCTGGCCACGAAAATCGGTATGGGTTGCAACGGAGGAGATAATTACCTTGCCAGACTCCCAGCGGCAAAGTGCTGCAACAGCTACTAACTGTTGATTATCTAAAATCTCAACCCACTCAAGAATCTCTTTATTGCCAGGAAAAACAGATGACTCTGGGGCGTGGTGTTTTAGAAATGAATCAATCTCTTGATCAGATGAAACTCTTGGTTCAATCGCCTCACCTTTAATAGTTGGCGCCCAGTAACAATCCCACGCATCAACAACTTTATATTCATCTGGCAGTGATGAGATGGCGCGTGAATCAAGTGAGAATTTATCCCACTCCTTTGGAATTAAAGGTGAGGTGCCAAGGGCTACTCCATATATGCCTTTATCTTCTCTACCGGTAGTGAAATTTCCTGCATCATCAAACTCTGCACTTATGAAATGGCTCTCTGGTATCCAAGCATCAAAAAATGGGGAGCCAGGGTAAAGCTTTGAATACCCAAGAGCTGCCTCTTTATGCGAAGTGGTAACGGTATTTTGAGTAGGCATATCACAAAGGGTAGCGATAATTTGTAGGAGTTGTATTATTGGGGCATGACTGATTACACAAATACAAATATCTCAGATCCAGCAATTAAGAAAATGCTGGAAGATTATTTTGAGGTTATGCACCGTCAAGATATGAATTTATTTGACACTGTCTTTCACAAAGATTGCGCTCTCTACTCAGCACAAACTGGTGAAATCTCCCTACGTCCATACGCTGTTTATCGTGATGTAGTAGCTAACCGAAAATCACCTGCCGATACAGGCAATGCACGTAGAGATAAGGTTTTAATGTTTGACCAGATCTCACCCACACTTGCAGTAGTTCGTGTGCAATTGGAGATGTTTGGTGGGGTAATGCAGGATTATCTAAATATCGTCTTCATTGGCGGTCGTTGGATGATCTTGGCAAAGATGTGGGAGCGTGTTGGGGATTCACCTAACTAAGCATTCACCACCTACCTTAAAATCTACTTAATACCTATCTAGGATATCTCCATGACATTTGGCATTCACTCCGAGCAGTATGTGAATAACTACTCCAAAGAGCAGAATCAAAAATTCACCCAAGTATTTGGTGAGTTAACTCTTAAGTTTGCCGAGAAGATGAAGGCGCAAGTTGCTGCTTCCGATGTTGAGGTGCAGGTGCTTGTTAAAGCCCATTATGAGTTTTGCTCACAATTTTGGACACCTACTAAAGAGGCATATAAGTCTCTTGCCACCACCTACATCCTGCCCTCACCATATCGAGATTCCTATGAAGAGGTTGCCCCTGGCTTAGGTAAGTATCATTACGATGCGATATGCATCTGGGCTGATAAAAACTTAGAGTAATTTTCTTTACTCTATGATCAGTAGATGAATTTACTGGCAGCAATAATTGGCTATGGATTTGGCATATTTGCCATGGTTTTTGGCGAATCTGATGATTCACCAGGGTTGCAAGGAATTGGCTTACTAACAATCATTTTCATCACCTACAAGTTAGTAACCGCCTATAAGAAAAAACGATCCTAGATTATTGATAAAAGCGGTATTACTAATAAGTTAGAATAATCTCGTGAAATTTATTATTAGCGTTATTGATGACCTATCAAACTCTGGCACACCAGCTGAAATGGCTGAGATAAATAAGTTTAATGATCAATTGCGTGCTAATGGCCAATTTATCTTTGCTGGCGGCCTTGCTGCTCCAGAGAGTGCTGATGTAATTGATAATCGAAATGATGCAAATTTGTCCACGGGGAAACCACTATTTGCTAACAAAGAGAACTTCTCTGGCTTTTGGTTGATCCAGGCAGAAAGTATTGAGGTAGCAAGAAAGTTAGCATTTGCTGGATCTAAGGCTTGTAATCGTAAGGTTGAGCTTCGCCCCTTACTTGGATAAGTATTTAACTTACTTTAGATCTAACCATTTCTTTCGTTCAGCTTTAGGTAATTTCTCAATTGCATAACGAAGAGAAGTTCTTCCCATCTTGGCTGAGTTTTCTTTTAGAAAGCCTCTAAGTAATGAAAGATTCTTCTTACCAACCTCACGAAGTGCCCAACCAGATGCCTTTTGAATCAAATCATGCTTGTCATCAAGGAGCATTTTCACAATTGTGATGGTGGGCTTTAGCTCTCTTTTTCTAATGTAGGCAAAGGTAAAGAGAATGGCGCTACGCCTTTGCCATAGATCCTTACTTCTTGCTAATTTTTTTAACAGTTGCACTGAATCTGATCTTGGGATCAAATACCCACCCATGATTGGGGCGGTGACATCAACTAGATCCCAGTTATTTACCCTGCCCTTTTTAATTTGTTTTAGGTAAAAATCAAATAACCTCTTCTGTGCTGCTTCACCCTTAGCCCGCTTATATTGCATGGTGATAATTACTAATCCACACAGTCTCACCTCATGGAGTTTGGAAGAGGTTAATTTCTCTATCTCTGTTAATGAAAGCAGTTGATACTTTCTAGCAATCTGCCTGATTACTGGCACCCTCACACCAATAAACACATCGCCATACCCATACTCACCCTTTGCAGTTTTAAAAAAGCGCTGGGCAAGTACTGCTTGGGATTTATTTGATTTCTTCTTTAGTTCTTTAATGGCATCTGCAGCAAGCATTACTACCTACTTTTCCTTACTAATGATCCACCTTTTATATGGACCGCTTTTAAACTCATAAACTTCAACTGGTTTATTGCGGTAGATGATGGTGAAATCTTTTCCACCCTTGTATCTCATGGTGCCAAGTAATAGGTAGAAGGGGATTGCAGTTCCTGGGGCCCGAAAACCTCTTAGTAATCCAGATCTCCAAGGTTTTGCAACAATTTTTTGAGAGGCTAAATCAGATTTATTTGCAATCAAATTCCTGTGTAAAGAAGCTAATTTCTCACCCTTTGTTAGAGAGAGTTCAATCTCTGACCCATGATCTATAATTCTCGCCATAACCAAATAATAGTATTTATTCAGTGCTACCACCGGTAATTATGATCAAAAGCCGCCTTTAACTCACTTAGCAGCAGATAGAATTAGCAAGTGAAAAGAAGATTAGCTGATGATCAACTTTCGATAATTACTGGCTTAGGGCTTGGCTTCACACTTGCTATTCAAATCACAACCTTAACCGCATCTGATTTGTCAGATATTTACTCACAGATCACAACCGCTTCAAGGTTTTTTGCACTCACTGGTTCATACCTTTCAATAGTTGGGTTGTTACTAATTGCTCGTATTTCTTGGGTTGAAAATGTATTTGGTCATGATCGACTTGTTACTTGGCACCGTAAATCAATGCCTTACTCACTTTATTTCATTACAGCCCATGTTTTATTAGTGGCGCTAGGTTATGCCGGAGTTGATCAGGTGCGGGTAGGTAATGAGCTTTGGACGATGATCACAACCTATCCATGGATGTTGCCAGCAACCTTAGGTTTTATCTTCTTACTTCTTGCCGGCATTACCTCATACCGAGTATTTCGAACCAGCATGAGTTATGAATCTTGGTGGGTAATACATCTTTATACATACCTTGGTGTGGCACTGGCCTTTATGCACCAGATATTAACTGGCTCAATGTTTATCTCTCATCCATTAGCAAGGTATTACTGGATATCACTATATGTGTCGGTGGTATTTGCAATCTTGTATTGGCGAATTCTTTTGCCATTAATTAAATCAATTAGACATCGCCTAAAGGTTGAGCAGGTTGTGGTTGAAGGTCCTGGAGTTGTCTCTATTCATGTCTCAGGTGTTGGAATAGATAAATTAAATGCCCAAGGTGGTCAGTTTTTCTCTTGGCGTTTTTTTACCAAAGATCATTGGTATCAATCCCATCCATACTCACTCTCTGCTGCTCCAACCAACACAAAGCTACGAATTACAGTTAAAGCATTAGGGGACTCCTCATCTCAATTATCAAAGTTAAAGGTTGGCACCAGGGTTTTTATCGAAGGACCATATGGAATATTTAAAGCATCCGCGGCTAGAGCTGGCAGACATATTGTTTTAATTGGTGGTGGAGTTGGCATCACACCCCTTCGAGCAATCATGGAGGAGTTTGATCCAACCACCCAGATTGATGTGCTCTACCGTGCCTCAACTAAAGAGGATTTAGTACTTAAGGATGAGTTAGATAAATTGGCAAATAAAATAGGGGCCAAGGTTCACTACCAGGTGGGTTCTCGGAAAGATCACCCGATCTCCTATGAATACCTTAAGAAACTTCTGCCAAACTTTGCCGATACTGAAGTTTTTGTCTGCGGACCACAACCATTGGTGGATGCGGTTAAGCAGGCAGCAAAACGGGCTGGTATTCCAAAAAATAGATTTCATGATGAGGCATTTGCCTTCCATGGTTAATATAAAGAAGGGGTTGATCTAAATGTTACGGCGTGCAATTTTAGTTGTGACTGGCACAGCAGCAGCTGTTACCAGCGCGCTTATTTATCACCCACCACAATTAACCCAAGTTTCAACCTCATCAAAGCCAACAACTCCTGCACCAGCTGATTCAACTGCGCCAAGTGGCAACGCCACACCTAAACCGAATGCATCACAAAGTGCTGCGCCAACAAGTCCAAGTAATTTACCTACTGGAAATTTTGCCGGAGATAAGGTCACAACTAGATGGGGTCCAGTTCAAGTTGAAATAACTGTTAAAAATGGGGTGATCACTGCTGCAAATGCCTTGGCATTTCCAGATGGTGATCGCAGATCACTCTCTATCTCTCAGCAAGCAATTCCATATTTAATTGAACAAACCTTAGGTGTGGTTAAATCAAATGAGGTTATGGGCGTAAGTGGTGCATCAGTGACCTCTGGCGGTTGGCGAACCTCCCTACAATCAGCAATTAAGAAAGCTGGTATCTAAATGAAACGAATAGCCCTGCTACTTCTACCCTTAATTCTCTTTATAGGTTTTCTCACCTTTAAACCACCAGCACTTGCTTCAGTTAATACACCAGCCGCTGATCAAGTTACTACTGAGGTTGCGCCCACCACACCTGAACCAGGAAGTACAAAAAAGAGTTCAACAAAGCCGCCGGTAATTCAAGGTGGGGATGATGATGATGAATATGAAGATGATGAAGATGATGATCATGATCGAAAACCAAGGTATGGCGGTCATGATCGAAAACCAAGGTATGGCGGTCATGATGATGATGATTACGATGACTAAGTTGTAGATGAGCAATCTTCATATTGAAGATATTTGGAACACAGTTGTCACCATTGAGTGTGAGTTAGAGAGTATCTCCTATAAAGATTCGATAGCTTTTTTACATCTTGTCGATCAACTTTTTTCAACCTACCTGCCAGATTCACAGGTAAGTAGGTTAAGAAGAGGTGAGATTGAAATTAAAGAGGCTGATCAACCTGTGCAGCAGGTTTGGCAAGCCTGTCTTGAGATTAAAGAGTTAAGTGATGGTGCATTTGATCCTTGGGCAGTTCCCGGTGGCTTTGATCCATCTGGTTATGTAAAGGGATGGGCGGCAGATCAAGTTTCTGAGCAATTAATAAAGCAAGGTGCAAAACATATTCAAGTAAATGCTGGTGGCGATATCAGTGTTAGAGGTGGCAAAGATGCCAATACCCCTTGGAAATTAGCTGTTGCTCACCCAAGTATTAAAGGTGAGATCTCAAAGCTTTACTCAATTACAACGGGTGCAATTGCAACTAGTGGCAGCGCAGAGCGTGGTGATCACATAATTGATCCGCACAGTAAAACAGTTGCAGTAGGTGCGCGATCTGCCACAGTTATTGGCCCAGATGCTGGCATCAGTGATGCGTTAGCAACCGCATTAGTTGTTTCAGGCCGAGATGGAGCTTCTTGGTTTGCAAAGGAGGCGTTATTGGAATACTCCTGCTGGGTAGTTGATCGACATACCGATACAACTTGGGAGATTTTGCGCAAGTAGATTAAGCCCTTACTATCTTGTAATGGTTAGAGTAAAAACATTTGCACCAGTCATATTTGTTTTACTCTGGAGCACAGGCTTTATCGGCGCTAAGTACATACTTCCTTACGCTGAGCCGTTTGTTTTCTTAACAATTAGATACTTTTTTGCCACCCTGGTTTTGGTTTTAATTGCCAAAGCATTAAAGGAGCCGCTTCGAATTAGTAAGGCGGCAATAAAGCAATCAATGATTGTGGCGCTTTTCTTGCATGTAATTTATATTGGTGGGGTTTTCTATGCGATATTTATTGATATCCCAGCAGGTATTACTGCGGTAATTGTTAGCTTGCAACCTATTTTGGTATCAGCTCTCGCCATTCCATTACTGGGGGAGAAGCTTTCATACCGCCAGGTATTTGGGTTAGCACTTGGTTTTATTGGTGTGCTCTTTTTGCTCTCACCAAAGTTATTTGAGGGAGATCTCTCCACCGGCTTTTCAACCTTTGGCATTATCTGCTGCGTTCTAGCACTTCTTGGAACAACTGCTGGTTACTTGCTGCAGAAAAAAGGGGGAGCAGATATT
>Ga0208787_1000853_pt1 | contig 13987 bp, 10 predicted proteins | sample Wag4_2014_7_11_FD_187362 | JGI IMG/M metagenome (GOLD analysis project Ga0208787, IMG submission 187362) | Fresh water microbial communities from Ohio, USA - Utica-2 Time Series HT 2014_7_11 (SPAdes) (version 2) | ecosystem: Environmental > Aquatic > Freshwater > Water tank | place: USA: Ohio... | reverse complement strand
ATAGTTAAATTTTTTACCGGGACCAATAACAGGCTGTTGCCCAACCACACCGGGACCAGAAACCTCTCGGTGTTCACCGATGGAGTCGAAAATAAACCATTGGCGTTTCAGCAATTGAATGGGGGTATTGCCCAGGTTTTCAATGCTGATGCTGTAGCCAAAAAGGAAATAGGCTTCCTCAGGCCTGGAATCCTCGGGGAGGAAACGGACCCGAACGGCGATTTTAACGTTGTTGGTTCTTTTTTCGACCGTGGTCATGGGGTTATTTTAAAGCCTGCTGAAATTGGGCTGACACAAAGTCCCAGTTCACCACATTCCAAAAAGCGGAAACGTAATCGGGACGGCGGTTTTGGTAATTGAGGTAATAGGCATGTTCCCAAACATCTAAGCCTAAGATGGGCGTTCCTTTCACGGGAGCGTCGTCCATTAGGGGATTGTCTTGGTTGGGGCTGCTGCACACCACCAATTTGCCGTCGTGCACAATCAGCCAAGCCCAGCCGGAGCCAAAACGGGTTTTGGCGGCATTAGAGAACTCTTCTTTGAAGGCATCAAAACTTCCAAAAGCGGCATCAATGGCCGTGGATAACTCTCCAGAGGGCTTGCCTCCTTTTCCGGGTGCCATGCAATTCCAGAACAAATTGTGGTTGTAAAATCCACCTCCATTGTTGCGAACAGCGGCAGAGCTGCTCGAAATTTTTGCCAGAATAGCCTCAATGCTTTCTCCATCTAAGGCAGTTCCTTGGATTGCTGCGTTCAAATTGCTGGTGTAGGCTGCATGGTGCTTTCCATGGTGAATTTCCATGGTTCGGGCGTCAACATGTGGCTCTAAGGCATTTGCGGCATAGGGTAAAGGAGCTAATTCAAAAGGCATGGTTGTGGAATTTAAAGGTTAACAATAGAAAGAACCAATGAGCAATCGCTTTGGTTTAGGGAATGTAAAAATACGGAACGCGAATGAATCACGCCAGCGCAATTTGCTCAACGTACTCTCTTTGCACAATTTTTCGGGTGCGTTGCTTTAGAAGGGCAATGATTTCAGCTTCCGACAAGGGATTGTTTGGGTCCAATTGCACATAAAATCGGGCCAGGGTTTTGTATTTTTTCCACATCAGCAAGAACCATACGGAGGTAAAATCCAAGGTTCGGAACACGATTGCTTTTTCGCGGGCGTAGGTTTCAATGTTGTTTAAAAAGTCTTCGGGCATTTGGGTCCAGTGTCGGCTAGAACGAACGTGGTGGCCAATGTGGTACCCATCGTTAAAGCATTTTTTGTTGTAGGGGCTATTGATGCAGGTAATGCTGTTCCGGTAGCAGTTGTCGGGGGTTTGAGCGTCCACAAAGGCATGCTGAGCCCAGTTTCCAGCCATCATCATCAATCGGCTAAAAAACAAAGGCAGCCAAAAAACCACCAATCCTGCTTGAAAGTTTAAGGTGCTTAAAGCAATGCCAAGGGCAAGGAAAGAAAGTTCGCCAATGATAACTCGGCGCATGATGGGGCTGCGTTTTTTGCCGTACAGGTAATGAACCAATTCCACCAGGCCAATAAAAAAGAATTCGCAGAAATACTGGAAAAACCCCCATTTGCTGTCGCGGCGGTATTTCATGGTGGAACTCAAATCAGACTCCAGGTTGTTTTCGGGGTGGTGCATGGCAATGTGATGCCCGTAGTAGGTTTCGGGGGTTTCGCCAAAAAGGGGGCCAATCAACCAAGGAATAAAGAAATTGAACCGTTTGAACTTGTTTTTAAAAAGACTTCGATGCGAAGTGTTGTGCAGCATTAAGATAAAGGGGCCCAGAAAAACGGCCCAGTTTAAAAACAGATAAACAGCCGCTATCCACCAAGAAAAATCTACGAAAAGCCAAACGGCTAAAGCAGGAAAAATCAAGACCAAGGCCAAGGTTAGATGTACAAAGGGAAGGTCTCTTGGGTCGTTGATGACCGGCAGAAACTTTTTATCAAGCCAAGAATAGGATTCTTTCGCACGGTAAACGGGATCATTTATCTGTAAAAATGCGTTGCTAATCATGGTTAAGCTATAATTCAGTGCAAAGAAACGAAACTTAGGTGAAGAGTGTGGAATTTGGTTAAAATCATCTTGAAGGCAAACAAAGCGTTAAAAAAACGGATATGCTCTCTGTTTGCCATGCAAATGGAAGGGAATTTATATTGTTCCCAACGTAAACAAATTTAAATTCAAAGTTGTTCACTCTACAAACATGTTAAATTTCAAGCATTAACACACTAATACTGAAACAAACGGTTGCATTTGTGCAGCATCCATGTTAACTTCGATGTCTAATTGTTAATAAACACCACAAAACCATGAATACAAGCACCACATTTAAAGGCCTGTTTTTTGCTGCAATTGCTGCAATGGCTTCTTGTACTGAGCCCAGCCTGATTACCGATGGCGGTGGCACAGGCGTTAAAGGTTGCACCGACCCCGCATCGGTCAATTACAATCCAGATGCGACCGTTGATGATGCATCTTGTGTGTACATCCAAGAAAAGCAGAATTCCGTTTTCGTTAAGTTTACAGCTACTTGGTGTGGCCCTTGCGGAGATTGGGGTGCTCCCGCCTTTACCGGTGCAATAGATGGAAATAAAGGCAAATTGTTGGGCATGTCTTTGCAGGTTTCTGACAACCTAACCAATGCGGCAAATGGCCCTATTGTTGACCAATTTTCTGCCAAATGGGCTTACACTGGAACGCCAAACTTTGCCGCCAACGAGCAAATGGTTGGAACCAGCGTTGCTCAAGCCGTTTCCATTGTTAACGATGCCTCTCAATTGGCTCCCACCATGGGTGTTGGTCTTCGCACCAGCATTGGTGCCGGCCCCAACACTGGCAAAATCAACATCGATGCCTACGTTAAAAATTTCGCCGATGTTACCGGAGTGTACCACTTGGCCATTTATTTCTTGGCTCGTGAAATTGTTGAAACTCAAAAAGTAGGAAGCACAAACGATCCCAACTTTGTTCACCACCACGTTTTAATGGGTGCTGCTACATCGGGTGGTGCCTGGGGCGAAGAAATTTTGCCCAGCGGCGGAAGCAAAGGTGGTACCAAGCATTGGGCAAAAGCAGTTGCTTACGACCCTTCATTGGAATTAGACCAAATGGAAATTGTTGCGGTAATTTGGAAAAAGAAAACCGACGGAACCTTTGAGTTTGTAAACTCAACCAACAACCGTTAATACTCTATTTAATCCCTTTTGAAAGCCCGATTTATTCGGGCTTTTTTTTTGTCCCTTCTGCCCGCCCTAGTTTTGTCAATTTTCAACCAATTAACGCTTTGCGCATGAAAAACGCAAAAATTGGGGTCTGTTTGCAGCTAAAATCTGCTCCCTTTGTCTTCCTAGTGAATCCCAAAACAAAAGAACCATGAACCGATTTCTTATTCTGCCTATCGCCTTCTTTGGATTTCAAATTCAAGTTAATGCCCAATGTGTTGCTTCCATTCAAGCGCCTTCCCAGGCCATTTCAAATTGCACGGGGCCTCAGGTTTCAGTTGTGGCAAGCGGTCTTGGTCCATACCAGTATTCTTGGAGTTCACCAAGCTTGACCATTCAGCCTCAAACGGGAGCAAGTCCAACGGTTTCAACCAACACCCCGGGCTGGCATACCCTCAATGTGGTGGTGGTTGATTCGAACAATTGCACTTCGGTTGCCACCGACTCCATTCAATTTTTTCCGCCTGTAGCCACTTTTACACAAACCTATTGTACGTTGCCTGATTCGGTTTGCATATTGGATTGTCCTATGTTGGTTCAGGGTTGGACCTACACCGACAATCAGGGCAGCACCTCTAATTTGCCATTGACCCCTTGTGTATCGATTGTGGGTCCGGGTTCTTACGAATTGTTTGGGATTTACGACATGAATTGCACGGCAATCCATACCTATTTGGTGAGTCAAGATTGCGGTTCGGGGTCGGGATGTACAGCCAGCATACAAGCTCCTAGTCAAGCCATTTCGAATTGTACGGGTCCCCAAGCAACTGCCACGGCAAGTGGTCCTGGACCCTATCAATACAGTTGGACTTCGCCCACGCTGAATATAGTTTCGCCAACTTCGGCAACGACCATCCTTTCGGCCAATTCGCCTGGCTGGCATACCATCAACGTGAATGTGGTGGACTCCAACAACTGCACTGCCCTTGCGACCGACTCCATTGAATTTTTTCTGCCTGTTGACACGTTTACACAAACCTATTGCACCCTGCCCGATTCGGTGTGCATTTTAGATTGCCCTATGCTGGTTCAGGGTTGGACCTACACCGACAACCAGAACAACACCATCAATTTGCCATTGACCCCTTGTGTATCGATTGTGGGTCCGGGTTCGTACAAAGTGTTTGGGATATACGACATGAATTGCACGGCTGTTCACACCTATTTGGTGGCAGAAGATTGCGGCGGGGTGTCTATTTTGGAGCAAATCGATTGGGAAATCGAGGCTTTCCCAAATCCGTTTTCTGAGTCAATCGTTCTGCGAATGGGTGGAAATAGGGCAAGGAACTGGGAGCTGTTGGATGTGTATGGAAGGGTTGTGAATCGGGGCGAGGCCAAAACAGACCTGGAGAAAATTGAAACCACCGACCTTCCATCGGGCGTTTACCTGCTTCATGTTTCCGATGGGGAACGCAGAAAGAGCTATCGAATGGTAAAATAAGGCTGGTTTTTCGGAACTAGGTGGGCGAATCGGCCTGTTTTAACCTTGTATGGCATCGTACACAATTTGCTGTGCTTTGGCTCGGATTTCTTCTTTGATAATCCCCTTGTTTTCGGCGTCTGGGTGAACTCGGTTTGACAGAAAAACAAAAACAATGTTGTATTGAGGGTCGGCCCAAACTAAAGTTCCCGTAAATCCGCTGTGTCCAAAACTCAAATAGCTAACGCAATCGCAAGCGGTACCGCCATTTCCGTTGGGAGAGGGTTTATCAAATCCGACACCTCGGCGGTTTCCGTCTTTGCAAAATTGGCATTTGATAAATTCTTTTAGGGTTGATTCGTTTATATAGCGTTCTCCGCCATATTCTCCCATATTCAAATACATTTGGACCAATTTAGCCAGGTCGTTGGCCGTTGCAAACAATCCGGCATGCCCTGCTACCCCTCCGCACATAGCGGCTCCTTGGTCGTGCACAAACCCACGAACAAGTTGCTTTCGGAACAGTTGGTCGTTTTCGGTTGGGGCGATATTAACTTCGTTGTGTTCAACAGAAGGGTTGTAGGTAAGGGTATTGGCTCCCAAGGGCAAGGCTATTTTTTGACGGTGAAGTTGGTCTAGGCTTATGTTGTTGGAAAGCCGTTCAACGATTCGGGTTAAAAAATAATATCCCAAATCGCTGTACAGGTATTTTTTTTCGGGCAATAAAGGGGAATCGGTTGTCCAAAGTAAAATAGAGTCGGGCATTGAATTTAAGCCAAACATGTTTTTTGCCACGGGCAATTCGAATCCGGGTTCGGCTTGGCTGCGGTAGAATGCTGGGTTTAGGAGCCCAGCGGAAAGGGTTTTTTGGTAAAATGGGATCCAGGCCTTTAGTCTTGCTTGGTGGCTCAACACATCGCGCAGAATCAGGTTGGCTTTATTGCTGGTTTTTAATTCGGGCAAATAATGGCCTAGGGATTGATTCAAATCCAATTTGCCTTCGTCCACCAGGCGCATCAGTTGAGGCAGGCATCCTGCTATTTTTGTTATGCTTGCCAAGTCGTATAGGTGGGTGTTTTCAACTGGGGTTGCAGATTGGTTATCGACATTCCCATAGCTTTTTTGAAGAAAAACCACTCCATCTTTTGCGGCTAGAATCTGGGCTCCGGGGAAATGTCCATTTTTTATGGATGTTTCAATAAAGGTGTCGAGGGGTTTTAGATTTTGTGATTTCATGCCAATGTCTTCGGGTTCTGCATACCGAAGCCGAAGGCCTCCTTTTGTTTCAATTCCCTCGCCTTCCATAAAAAGTCCGGGCAGGCTAACGGGCAATTTTCCATTAAGGCCAATTCCACCAAAAAGGGCTTGGGCGGCCATGTCGCGCGATGCAGGGACGTCTTGGTAGGCTTGCAAGATGACCTCGTGGCGTTTCAAGGAAGGGAGGCTCATTAAATGATAGGGCATCGAAAAGTGCAGCAGGACTGTTCGCATCCGTTTTTGCAGCCGCTCTGCCGTAGTTTTGGCGGATGGGGCCCAATTTTTGGTTCGGAATGGCTTTTCTCCTGGGCGGTGCATCGCGACAATAGCGAGATTGTATCGGGAAGCCTGTTGAAGAATCTGCTCAATCTGTTCGGCACTGGCATCTTCGGGAATGCTCAATCGGGGCACCGGCATATAGCTGTTAAGGCGGTCGTGGAATTCGGGGCCGCCGGCTTTTCCGATTTCAATCAAAACGGGTTTCAGGGTATCTAGCCGCTTAAACGGAATAAGCTCCCCTTCGTTTTGAAGGAGGGTCAGGGCTTTTTCATAAATTTCAGCCAACAACCTTCGGTCTTTATCTCGGTGTAAATCGGCAGAAAGTCCTGTTAAAGAAAGGGGGTTGGCTTGGTGCAAACCCAGCATATACTTATACGCCAAGATTTTTCTGCACTTGGCATCTATATCGGCTTGTTGGAGGATTCCATTGGCAATTTTTTCCTCGATCAGGGCAAGTGCTTTGGGCACATTTTCTGAAAACAAAAGAATGTCGTTGCCTGCTAAAAGAGCTTCTACGTCAACCGCTCCGGGTTGGTTTTGTTCGGCCACCCCTTTCATGTTCAAGGCATCGGTAATGGCTAGGCCTTCGAAGCCCAGTTCGTTTTTTAGCAGTTGAGTTACCGTTTTGTTTGACAAGGTTGTAGGTTGGCTGGCGTTTCCGGTTAAAGCGGGCACGGCCAAATGGGCTACCATCACGGAGGCGCAGCGTTGCTTTATTAGGGCTCGAAAGGGGTAAAGTTCTACGCTGTCAAGCCGTGGGCGTTGGTGCGGAACTTCTGGCAGGGTTAGGTGGCTGTCTTTTTCGGTATCGCCATGTCCGGGGAAATGCTTGGCCGAGGCCATTACTCCGCCCGCTTGCAGTCCTTGCATAAAAGCCACGCCTAAGGTTGCGACGCGTTTGGGGTTTTCACCAAAGCTACGCCCATTAATAATGGGGTTTTTCGGGTTTACGTTTACGTCCACAACTGGGGCCATGTTCATGCTAACTCCAATGCGCCGGCAATGGTAGGCCAGGTGTTCGGCTGTTTTCCGGACCAACTTTTCGTCCTGAATGGCACCCAAGGTCATGGCGTACGGAAAGGAAAAGGTAGAGTCTAGGCGCATGGACAGTCCCCATTCTGCGTCGGCAGAAATGAGCAAGGGCAGCTTTGCGGCTGCTTGGTATTGGCGGGTCAGCAACAGCTGCCGGCCTGGCCCCCCTTGCATAAAAATAAGCCCACCAATTCCTTGGTTTCGGATCAAATCAAGCAAAGAGCCTTGGGGCTCGGTTCCTTTATTTGAATAGGCCGCTACCATAAACAATTGAGCCGCTCGTTGCCTTGGGCTCAAGGGTTTCATGGCCGAATCTGCCCATTTCCACGCCGCAGCGGTTGGGTGCAAGGATTGAGAAAATAGGGAGCTAAAACTGGCTGAAAAAGCCAGAAGAACAAATAGTTTTCGCATACGGCCTAAAGGTAATTTTCTTTTGCTGTTGCATAAACGGGAAGAAACAGATATCCGTACACCAAGGTATGTTAATAGTAATTTGAAGTTCGGCAAGGCTTCCCTGCTACGTCCTACCCCGGCCCAATCCTGGATATCCTAGTTCAGCATTGGCGTTCGGGGCAAAGGGAATAAAAAGGGCAGAAACATGGGAATACCCCAATATAATTCAGATGATTTAGGCCTTGCAGCGGCCCGCGGCAGGGATTGACGAGGCAACCCCGCAAGGGCCGAACCGGCAGCCGGCCCAAGACGGGCAGAGCGACGCGAGGAGCTACTGCCGGGCTAGGGCTGGCCCGGGTTCGGGCCGCGGAGTTGCCCGGAAAGCCCGGCTGCCGCCCCTGTATTTTACCCCCAATCTGATGTTTTTTCGGTGACTTTTGTAACCATTTGCATGCTGGCTTGTTTGCATTGCATGAGTGTACCACAAGGCAGCCTATTTTGGTTTCGAACCGACCTTCGCCTGCACGAACAGATTGGGTTGCATGCTGCCCAAAGCCAAGCCGGGCCTTTGCTTTGCGTTTACTTTGTTGAACCTGAATCTCCGAACATTGGCCCCCTTTCGTTTCCCAGGCAGGGTCCATTTCGCCGCCGCTTTATTGAGCAATCGCTTGCCGACCTAAAAAGTCAACTGCAAGTGCTGGGGCAAGAACTTTATGTTTTGGAGGGCAGCCCGTCTAAAACCATACCCGAGCTGATGTTGCGTTTTGGACTGAAAACCTGCCGGATGGAGCATTCAAAAGCTCCTTTTGAAAAAAGGGAAGAAACCGCCCTTCGGCTTGAATTAAAGGCCTTGGGTTTGGAATGCGAAACCTACGCATCGCATCCTTTGATTGCGCCCGACCAACTTCCTTTTGAATTAAATCGCTTGCCCGATGTGTTTACCGCCTTTAGGCATAAGGTTGAGGCTGAATTCCCTGAAATGCAGCTTCTTGGCTCACCCGGTGCATTGCCACGTTTGCCTGCGGGTGCCGAGGCCTTGGTTTCAAGTCCCAGCCAAGGGCATGTTCTATCTGATTCTGCTGGGTTTCAGGGGGGAGAATCGGCGGGCCTTGCCCATCTGTCGGCCTATTTTGAAGGAAACCTAGCTTCTGCATACAAAGAAACCCGGAATGGACTTCAGGGGGATCATTATTCCACGCGATTTAGCCCTTGGCTGGCCCAGGGGAACCTATCGCCACGAAAAATATGGGCCGAGTTGAAGTTGTATGAGGCCCGGGTTGCTGCCAACGAAAGCACCTATTGGATTGGTTTTGAATTGCTTTGGCGGGATTATTTTTATTATGCCATGCAAAAGTATGGCTCCTTGTTTTTTGCATTGGGAGGCATTCGACAGCGTCCGCCGGAACATCAATCGGACCTAAGCCGGTTTGAAGCCTGGAGGTTAGGGAAAACGGGGCAACCATTCATTGACGCCTGCATGAAAGAACTCCATCAAACTGGATTTTTAAGCAACCGCGGTCGGCAAAATGCCAGCAGCTATTTGGTGCATGGCCTAAAATTAGACTGGCGCTGGGGTGCGGCGTGGTTTGAAAATCGGTTAATTGATTACGACCCCTGTTCCAATTATGGGAATTGGGCCTATGTGGCTGGGGTTGGGAACGACCCCCGTCCCAATCGGGTGTTTAATCCGGAGCGGCAGGCAGAGATGTACGACCCAGATAAAGCGTATCAACAAGCATGGAGTCAAGTATGCATATCGGAATAGACTTTGGAGCAAAACTGTCGGGAACGACGGCCATTTGCATGGGGGTTGTTGGAGAACGCCTAGAGGTAGCTTGTTCAAAAAAGGGGCAGGACGCCGATCTTTTCTTGAATGCCGCCCTAAAGGGAAAGGCCCCGGCCACCGTTTGCATTGACGCCCCCCTTTCTTTGCCCTTGGCTTACCGGCAAGCCCAAATGGTTCCGGATTTTTTTTACCGGGAGGCCGACCGGCAAATCAAGGCCATGAGTCCTCTATTTTTGGGTGGGCTCACCGCCCGAGCATGCCGGCTTGCCCACGAATGGAGCAAGCAGGGTTTTTCGGTTTTTGAAGGGTATCCGGGAGGCCTTATAAAATCTTTAAAGCAAGTTCCAGAATACAAAACCACCAAAGCAGCACTCCCCCCCTTTCAGGCTTTTCTGGAAATCACCTTACAAACATCTATTCCCGAACTAAATAGCTGGCACGAGGCCGATGCGGTACTGGCCTGGTGGATTGGCAGCCGAATTGAGCAGCAAGCTGCAACTTCAATCGGCAACCCCAACGAAGGACTAATCTGGATATAATGAAAACCTACCCTCAAATTGAACGGTTGCGGTTTATATTGGGCGACCAATTGAACGAAAATCATTCTTGGTTTCAGGAGCCAAATTCAAGGACCCTGTACCTTATGGCCGAAATGCGGCAGGAAACCGATTATGTGGTTCACCATGCCCAAAAGGTCTTGGGCATATTTGCGGCGATGCGTCTGTTTGCCGAACGCCTTCGAAGCAAGGGCCATCAGGTGCATTACCTGCGCATTTCTGATCCGGAAAACAAACACAGTCCGGCCCTAAACCTTCGGTACGGGCAAGAGACAACCGGAGCCGAATGCGTGGAATACCTAGAACCGGACGAATACCGACTTGATCAAGAATTCGGTGCCGCAGCGCAGAACTACGGTTGGAAGATGAAAAGCAGCGAACATTTTTTGACCGAGCGTACAACGTTAAAAGAAATGTTTCAGGGCAAGAAAACCTACTTGATGGAACGGTTTTACCGGCAAATGCGGCTAAGCCATCGCGTTTTGATGCAGAACGAACTCCCCTTGGGGGGGCAGTGGAATTTTGATGCTCAAAACAGGAAACCGTATAAAGGGACACCGGCCCTGCCCCCGCTAAACGATTCCAAGCACAATTTAATTCCCCTCTGGGCCGAAATAGAACAGGCGGGCATTCAAACCCTAGGGGAATCGTGCGCCGACTCATTTCCTTGGCCCATTACCCGAACGGAGGCCTTGGAACTGCTTCAGCTGTTCATTCAGCACCGACTCCCTTGGTTTGGCGATTTTCAGGATGCCATGAACACCTCGGAACCGTTCTTGTGGCACAGCAGGCTGAGCTTTGCCCTCAACCTAAAACTAATTAGCCCTTTGGAGGTAATTCGGGCTGTGGAGGCGGCCCACCTTAGCCGCCCTGAGACCTTCCCCTTGCATGGGGTTGAAGGATTTATTCGCCAAATATTGGGTTGGCGCGAATACATGCGCGGCATTTATTGGGCCGAAATGCCTGATTTTGCGCTAAAAAACTACTTTGACCATCAACGGGCATTGCCCACTTGGTTCTGGACAGGAAACACAAAAATGCAATGTTTAAGCCAAGCCATTGGGCAGTCGTTGCAGCACGGCTACGCCCACCACATTCAACGGCTTATGGTTACAGGGGCATTTGCGCTGATGGCGGGAATTCATCCCGACGAAATCGACCGCTGGTATTTAGGCATATACATTGATGCCTTTGAGTGGGTTGAAATTACCAATACCCGCGGCATGAGTCAATATGCAGACGGAGGAATTGTAGGCACCAAGCCCTATTTGGGTTCTGCAGCCTACATTCATAAAATGAGCAATTATTGTGGAAGTTGCCATTACAAAAGGCAGGAAAAACTGGGCGACGACGCTTGCCCATTAAACAGTTTATATTGGCACTTTTACCACCGGCATCGGGATCGGCTGCGCAGCAATCCCCGCATCGGCATGATGTATCCTACTTGGGATCGAATGGGTGTGGAACAACAAACGGGCATTTTGGCTCAGGCCGAACGCAACCTAGATCGGCTGGAGGACCTTTGATGGATTGTGGGGGGTGCGGCAGAGCCATACCCATGTGCGGTTCAGGGTGGTGTGGCGGGTGGGAAACGCCCGGTTGCCGCCCCAAAAAACCTTCAACTATTAGCCAAACAGGTCGATGATTTTAATGTGGTTGCGCGACATGGAAATGATGCCCCGGTGCTCCAAGCGTTTTAGCAGGCGGGAAATGACCTCTCGGCTGCTGCCCAGTTCGGCCGCGATGCTGCGGTGGGTGGCTTCGATGACGTAGGAATTGGCGGCCTCGCTGAGCACCCGAAGGTGGTTCAGCAAGCGTTGGTCCATGTTTTTAAACGCAATTTGATCGATGGTGTTCAGCATGCCTTCTAGCCGGAACTGATACGTTTCTAGCACGAACAGATACCAAGAGGAGTATTGGCGCATCCAGTTGTCCATTTTGTCCATAGGTACCCGAAGCAAGCGCACAGGGTCCATGCTAATGGCTTTGATTTTTGAAATGCGTTCGCGGCCCGAGCAAATCAGAGAAAGCGCACAGGCCTCGCCCCCTTCGATGTAGTACAGAAAGAGTTCGTGTCCCTCTTCGTCTTCACGGAAAATCTTAACGTTGCCCGATAGGATTAAGGGCATGCTGCGGATGGGGAGCCCCACGTCCATGATGAGGGTGTTGGCAGGCAGTTCTTGTAGGGTGGCACAGGCCTCAATCTCGAGAAGCAATTCAGGCTCAAACTGTGGAAATTGTTTGTGCAGTTCTTCGGTCATGGGGCGGTATTGTTCATTTATTGGGGGCAGTAAAATCTGCGTGTTGCGAAAATACAAAATAGAAGGTAGGGGAAACAATGCCTGCGTGAATCAAACCCGCATCGCCCGAAGGAAATGTGCAGTATGCTGAATTTTTGAGGTTTATGCAGATTATTTACCCATTATTTTTAAACAATGCAATTTAGAATGCCTCATTTTAGTTTACTTTAGGCTTTTATTTTTAAAAAAGGAAACCCATTTATATACTTGTTGACGTGCATGCGATTTTTTCAATGGGCACAATAGGATTGGACATATTATTTAAGGCATTGATTTCGTTTTACCTTCCTCAATTGTATTTATACTCACTATCTATCTTCCACTATTTATGGATATTCGGATTATTCAATACCTGCATGATTTAATTTTAAAAGCGGAAACAGGCAGCCCCAAGCAATTGGCCAAAGAGCTTGGTTTGTCGGAGCGTTCGATTTACAATTACATATTGTACATGAAGAACGAGATGGGTGCGCCGATTCAGTTTCAGCGGCAAAAAAACAGTTACGTGTACACGGAGGAATGCACCTTTGTGTTGAAGTATGAAAAGCAGGGGGTTTTATAAGATCTATGGCTTTGGTTTGCGTTAAGGGAGCCTGGGCGAATCGGCAGATCGAGCATTAGAACCGCGGGGGCGATTCGGGAGCATAGTTGGTTGAGCCCTCTAAAATCAAACCCTACCTGGTTGAGCCGTTTGCATTCAAACTCCCACGTCGTTGAGCCGTTTGCATTCAAACTCCCACTTCGTTGAGCCCTCTACAGTCAAAACCTACCTGGTTGAGCCCTCTAAAGGGAAACTCCCACGTCGTTGAGCCCTCTAAAATCAAAACCTACCTGGTTGAGCCGTTTGCATTCAAACTCCCACTTCGTTGAGCCGTTTACAGTCAAATTGGCCGGTCAATCCGGAATTTGGCTGTCGAATTCAACAGGGAAGTGCCAAACGGATTGCTTCTCCGCCAACGCAAGTACAGGCGGAATTTCCGGTTTAGCTTTTAGCGGCAATGGCCTCTTTGATTTTTCCTTCGATTTCTTCGCACAGTTCAGGGTTGTCTTTCAACAAGGACTTGACGGCCTCGCGGCCTTGCCCCAATTGGGTGTCGTTGTATTTGAACCAGGACCCCGATTTTTTAAGGATATCGGTTTCCACCCCAATGTCGATGAGTTCTCCCAACTTAGAGATGCCTTCGCCGTAAATGATATCGAATTCGGCCAGTTTGAACGGCGGAGCCATTTTATTTTTAACCACCTTCACTCGGCTGCGGTTGCCAACCAGGGTGTCTCCATCTTTTAATTGACCGGTACGGCGAATGTCTAGGCGCACGCTGCAATAAAACTTCAAGGCATTGCCGCCGGTGGTGGTTTCGGGCGAACCGTACATGACTCCGATTTTTTCGCGGAGCTGGTTGATGAAAATACAACAGCTGTTTGTTTTTGAAATGGTTGCAGTGAGTTTTCTCAAGGCTTGGCTCATTAACCGCGCCTGCAAACCCACCTTTGCATCGCCCATTTCGCCTTCCAATTCGCTTTTAGGTACCAACGCCGCCACCGAGTCAATTACGATGATGTCAATGGCTCCTGAACGGATAAGGTTGTCGGCAATTTCAAGGGCCTGCTCCCCATTGTCGGGCTGAGAGATCAGCAAATTCTCGGTGTCAACCCCCAACTTTTCAGCGTAAAACCGATCAAAAGCATGCTCTGCATCGATGAAAGCCGCAATCCCGCCGGCCTTCT
>Ga0208787_1000852_pt1 | contig 13995 bp, 13 predicted proteins | sample Wag4_2014_7_11_FD_187362 | JGI IMG/M metagenome (GOLD analysis project Ga0208787, IMG submission 187362) | Fresh water microbial communities from Ohio, USA - Utica-2 Time Series HT 2014_7_11 (SPAdes) (version 2) | ecosystem: Environmental > Aquatic > Freshwater > Water tank | place: USA: Ohio... | reverse complement strand
CCTTATTACCAGTTTCTTCATTGGTATCGGCAACTACAACCTTAGCCCCCTCACTAGCTAATCTCTTTGCTGTGGCATAACCAATACCACTGCCAGCACCAGTTATAACGGCAACTCTGCCCTCAAGTCTTTTGCTCATCTACCTATCCCCTTTATTTAGTGTTTATTTTTCTAGTTGTCAGTTGCAATAAAAACATTTTTAACCTCAGTAAAACTATCTAGCGCATCTGGTCCTAACTCTCTGCCTAAGCCAGATTGCTTATAGCCACCAAATGGAGTCCAGTAGCGAACTGATGAGTTTGAGTTAACCGATAGATTTCCACTTTCAACCGCTCTTGCTACTCGGATTGCTTTGCCAGAGTTATTGGTCCAAATCGAGCCAGATAAACCAAACTCAGTGTCATTTGCCTTTTTAATTGCATCTGCCTCATCATCAAAGGCAAGGACAGAAACTACCGGTCCAAAGATCTCCTCATTCCAAGATTTAGCCTTAGTATCCTTTGGTAGTAAAACCGTAGGTGCCATCCAAAAACCTTTTCCACTTGGCGCACTTCCTGTGAAAGCAACTGGCTCCGTTAAATAATTTTGTACTGAATCCAACTGCTTCTTTGAGATCAATGGCCCCATATCGGTATTAGCTAGGGATGGATCTGCCACCTTAAAATTCTTAACTGAAGTTTCAAAGGCTGACATAAATTTATCAAAGACGCTCTTTTCAACTAATAATCTAGATCTGGCGCAGCAATCTTGGCCGGCATTATCAAAGACCGCTCCTGGGGCAGCAGCGGCAGCTCGCTCAATATCGGAGTCTGCAAAAATAATATTGGCACTCTTGCCACCTAACTCAAGAGTTACCCGCTTAACCTGATCGGCGCAGCCGGCCATAATCTGCTTGCCAACCTCAGTCGATCCAGTAAATACAATTTTTCTAACCTTTGGATGGGTAACAAAGCGATTACCAACAATGCTTCCCTTACCAACTACCACATTAAATACACCCTCTGGAATTCCAGCTTTAAGTGCTAACTCACCTAATTTAATTGCAGTTAAGGGTGTGTACTCAGCAGGTTTTAAAACTACTGTGTTGCCGGCAGCAAGGGCAGGGGCAAAGCCCCAACCTGCAATTGGCATTGGAAAATTCCACGGAACGATAATTCCAACTACACCCAGTGGTTCCTTAAAAGTAATATCAATGCCATTTGGTACTGGTATTTGTTTACCAAATAATCGCTCAGGAGATGCTGAATAGTAATTTAAAACATTGGCAACATTATCTGCCTCCCATAGCGCATTTCCTATAGTGTGGCCAGAGTTTGTAACCTCAAGCTTTGCTAACTCCTCACGGTGATCTGAAACAACCTGCGCAAATGCACGCAGTAACTTTGCTCGATCCCCTGGTGCAACTTTTTTCCAAGTTTCAAATGCTTTATAAGCTTTTTCAATTGCCGCATCAGTTGCAGCTAGATCTGCTAGATCTACCGTTTTAACATTTGTTTCATCGGCAGGATTAATTACTTGATAGGTATTTGACACGTTTTTCTACTTAAAACCTTTCAAAGTTTCTAAATAACTCCCAATCAGTTACCGCTTTGCCAAAGGCATCTAACTCAACCTGGGCCATGTTGGTGTAGTGATCTTGCACCTCTTTGCCAAAGACTGATTTTACAAAGGCTGAGTTTGCCCATAGTTGTTGGGCCTCAAGCATGGAGGCAGGCACCCTTGGTGAGTCTGAGTCATAAGCATTTGTGGTGTAGGCCGGCTCTAACTTTAATTTCTCATTTATTCCAGCAAGACCAGCTGCAATTGCAGCAGAGACAGCCAGGTATGGATTTACATCCCCACCTGGTGCTCTATTTTCTAATCTAAGTGATTGGCCATGTCCAACTAGACGCAGTGCGCAGGTGCGATTATCCCGGCCCCATCTAATTGCAGTTGGCGCAAAGCTGCCTGGCACATACCTCTTATATGAGTTGATATTTGGTGCAAATAACAAAGACAACTCCCGCAAATACTTTAATTGGCCAGCGATAAAGCTTCTGCCCACATCAGATAAGCCATGCTCTTTATCCTTCTCATCTGCCATTACCAACTCATCCTTTAATCCTCTAAAGGAAAGGTGGATGTGGCAGGAGTTTCCCTCTCGCAGATTTGGCTTTGCCATAAAGGTAAGGGCATACCCGGTTTGGGCAGCGATCTCTTTGGCACCATTTTTATAAATCACATGGTTATCACAGGTAGTTAAGGCATCTGCATACTTAAATGCAATCTCATGTTGGCCGTAATTACACTCACCCTTTACCGACTCCACATTCATACCAGCACCAGTCATACCTAATCTGATTGCTCTAAGTAATGGCTCGATTCGAGAGCCACCAAGTATTGAGTAATCAACATTGTATTGATTAGATGGGGTTAAATCCTTATACCCTTTACTCCAAGCCTGCTCATAGGTGTTGTTGTAAACAATAAACTCTAGCTCTGTTCCCACCATTGCCTTCATACCAGCTGCTGCTAAATCTTTAATCTGCTTACGCAAGATCTGACGAGGAGAGGCGACAACATCGCTATGGTCTAGCCAGGCAACATCGGCAAGTAATAAGGCTGCCCCATCTTGCCAAGGGATGTAACGCAAGGTGTCAGTATCTGGCACCATCGCTAAATCTGAGTAACCCTTCTCCCAGGAGCTCATTTCGTAACCAGGCACAGTATTCATATCGACATCAACTGCTAACAGGTAATTGCAACCTTCAGTGCCATGTTTTAAAACATCTGATAAAAAGTAATTTGCATCTAATCTTTTACCAACGAGGCGGCCTTGCATATCAGTAATCGCCACCACAACGGTGTCGATCTTCTTATCGGCAATATCTTTACGTAATTGCTCTACTGATAGGGAAGCCATGATAGGTATAAGGGTATTGTATTTAGCAAGATATTGGCAATAAATTAAGGGCTACCTGCCCGCGTAAATTACGCTGGCTAGGTAGCCCTTAAATTTATTTAACTGTTTTTACACAGTTGTTTTAGGTCCGGTAAACCATTTCTTCACAGATAGGTGCCACCAGATCCATAGGACTAATAGTGTGCCGCCAACTAATATTGGTGCATAGTTAACAAACTTAATATCAAATCCCTCATTTCCTGGCCATCCCATTGGGGTGGTTGGCATGATGAAGTAGATTGAAATTACAATAATTTCAATTACTGCAATTGGTGACATCCACTTGTACTTATTACCAAGTGTCCATGATCCTGCCTTGAACTTATCACCCATGCGCCAACGTTGATAGATTGGAATTAAGAATGCAAGGTATAGACCAATCACCGTAATTGATACCACAGCATAGAAAGCTGTTGGCACAACAATTGGTGCATCTGCTGATCCAATATTTACCTCAACTAAAGCTGGCAAGGTAATAAGGCCTGCCACTGCAGCACATGCAAGCACGGCATTTCTTGGCACCTTATTCTTATCAACCTTTGACCATCGCTTAGAGCCAGGAACTGCACCATCTCGGCTAAAGGCAAACATCATTCTAGAGGCGCTAGTTAATGCTGAGGTGCAGCAGAAGAGCTGACCAAAGCTAGCAATTAATAGCACTACCCCTGCCCACTCTGCACTTAGAGCTTGAGCAAAGATCACAGCTACACCACCGCCACCTGCGGTAACCGCATCTGCATCTTGAACTGCATATAGGAATGCAAGAAGAACGATCCAGCCACCAATTGCTGAGTAGAAGATCGCCTGCCACAAACCACGAGCTGCAGCAGCTCTGCTCCCTTTGTCTCTTCAGACATATGAGCACAGGCATCAAAGCCGGTGATTGTGTACTGAGTTAGTAAGAAGCCAAGTGGTAATACATAGAACCAAAATGCAGTTCCACTAGTCTCGCCCCCTGCTAATCCAGCAGAGTTATTAACTCGCATGGTAAACATGTCATAAACAGACATGTGATTTTCTGGCAGGATAATCAAAACTGCAACAATAAATGCAGCACCAGCCACATGCCACCAAACTGAGATGTTATTTAATGTTGCCATTAAATGGCCTGAGCCAATATTTAGAGCTGCGATTAATACCAAGATAACTAGGAACATAATGAATACTCGTCGTAGTGAGTACCCCTCTGCCCAAGATGCGCTAAATGATGAGAATGAAAGATCAAAGAAGGTGGCGCAACCATATGCAACTGAGGCAACGCAACCAAATAATCCAAGCAGATTTAGCCAGCCGGTGTAGAAACCAGCCTTTGCCCCACCCATCTTGGATGCCCACCAGTAAATACCACCACTAGTTGGGTAGGCCGAGACCAACTCGGACATGGTAAAACCAATAATTAAAATAAATAGGGAGATCAGTGGCCAACCAATTGAGATTGCAATTGGTCCACCGTTATTCCAAGCTTGACCGAATGTCGTAAAGCAGCCGGCTAAAATTGAGATGATCGAAAATGAGATCGCAAAGTTTGAAAAACCACTCCACGTACGATCTAACTCCTGTTTATAGCCAAGCTCTGCGAGCTTGCGCTCGTCATTATTCAGCGTTGACATTATTGAATATTCCTCCTTTTAGGTGGCTTTTTGGAAAAAGCCTTACCCTTTTCTACTCCTGTGACCTAGATTACGGAAGGGTATAAGCCATGTTTTCTCACCTTTTTTTAAATAATTTCTCCAATTACGCCTAAATCCATACCTTTTAAATAAAGGGCTACCACCCTTGGCCAGGTAGGTAAGGTATTGCTATGTCGATCTTGGCAATTGATCAAGGCACCTCTGGCACTAAGGCGATCTTGCTGGATGAAAATTTTGTAGTTATAAAAAAAGGTTACGCACCCCTTGATACTGAGCATAATCAAAGTGGCGCGGCACAAATCTCAGCTGATTTAATCTGGCAATCGGTATTAGATGCAATTGGTCAGATACTCACTGGCGCAAACCAAAAAATTGATGCGATCGCCTTAGCTAATCAGGGTGAATCTATATTGGCTTGGGATAAAGATACCGGGCAGGTGCTCACCCCAGTAATTATTTGGCAGGACTCAAGAAGTGCATCCCTGTGTGAAAGCCGCAAAGAGCATAGTGAGTTTGTCTTAAGTAAAACTGGCTTAACTATTGATCCCTACTTTGTCGCACCAAAGATCACCTGGCTTAAGCAAAATTACCCACTCCTACCAAAGAGTGCGGTAATTACAACAACTGATACCTATTTAATTTATAAATTAACTGGTGAGTTTGTCACCGATAAGGCCACCGCCTCAAGAAGTTTGCTCTTTGATTTAGAGAGCCTCTCTTGGCAACAACAATTAGCAGATATTTGGGGCATTGATATTTCCACCTTACCTAAATTAGTTGATAATGATCAGATAATTGGGCAGGTAAATGCCAAGGAGCTACCGGCATTAAAGGCAACTCCACTTGCAGCAGCAATTGTTGATCAACCAGCTGCCCTATTTGCCCAAAACTGTTTTACTCTAGGTCAAGCAAAGTGCACCTTTGGTACTGGAGCATTTTTACTTACCAATATTTCAGATCAGATAAAGATCTCTAAAAATGGTCTTGCTACCTCACTTGCCTGGCAAATAAAGCAATCAACTAATTACTACCTAGATGGTCAGGTCTTTACCGCAGCTAGTTGTGTTGATTGGCTACTTGAGAATAAATTTATTAATAATATATCTGAGATAGATCAACTACCAGATGCCAATGGCGTAATTGCCTGCCCCTCATTTGCTGGAATTGGCGCACCACTTTGGCGACCAGATGCCACGGCATCAATTATGGGTCTGGGTTTAAACCACAATAAATCACATATTGCATCTGCGATTATCGATGGCATAGCAGCTGCGGTGGCAGATTTGTTATCAGCTGTGAAATCAGATGGGGTTGCAATCACTACCTTGCGAGTAGATGGCGGTCTTACTCAATCGGCAAAACTTATGCAGATGCAGGCAGATTTAGCTCAGATTCCAGTTGAGCAGTACGCCCACCCAGATGCCACCGCAATGGGTGTGGCATACCTGGCAGCAATGGCAATTAATCCAAAGTTATCAATTGCAGATATTGGTAAAAAATGGCAGCCGGCAAAGGTATACCTGCCTAAGTGGAGCCAAGATCAATCTCACAACTACTTAAGTAGGTGGCGAAGTGTGCAGAGAGTAAGTTTAGATCGTGAAAAGTAGCCAATTTGATTTAGTAATTATTGGCGCAGGTGTTGTTGGCAGTGCAATCGCCAGAGAGTTTGCCAAACATAATTTAAGTATTGCTCTGCTTGATGCCGCCGCTGATGTTGGCGATGGCACCTCAAAGGCAAATACTGCAATCTTGCATACTGGATTTGATATGACACCTGGCTCACTGGAATCAAAGTTAGTATCAGATGGCTACCATCTATTAAAAAAATATGCCCAAGAGGTAGATATTGCTATGGAAGACTTAGGTGGCCTACTTGTTGCCTGGAGTGATGAGGAGGTAGCAAATCTTCCTAAATTAAAAGAAAAAGCGATAGCTAATGGTTACACCGAGTGTGAATTAATAAGTAGTGAGCAGTTATATAAATTAGAGCCAAATTTAGGTAACGGCGCACTAGCTGCTCTGACAGTTCCAGGTGAGTGGATTATTGATCCCTGGAGCCCAATTGTTGCCTTTGCAACCCAGGCAAAGTTAGCCGGGGCGCAAATTCTGCTAAATACCAAGGTGGAAAAGATTACCCACAGTGATAATCAATTTAATTTAAGTTGCTCAAATCCTGATGGCGATCACAAGATAGTAAGTAAGTATTTAATAAATGCTGCAGGTCTTTACTCAGATGAGATTGATGGCCAACTTGGCATAGCTGATTTTAAGATCACACCTAGAAGGGGTGAGTTAATAGTCTTTGATAAGTTAGCTAGAAAACTTATCAACCATGTGATCTTGCCAGTGCCATCCTCAATGGGTAAGGGAGTTTTAGTATCTCCTACGGTATTTGGCAACATCATGCTTGGGCCGACAGCTGAAAATCTTGAGGATAAAACTGCAACTGGCTCTACAAAATCTGGGCTAGATACGTTAAAGATGAAGGGTAAAAAGATTGCACCTGCCCTATTAGATGAGGAGATCACTGCAATCTACGCCGGCCTTCGCGCAGCCTCTGAGCACTCTGATTACCAGCTAAAACTACACACAGTAGGTGGCCATGCCAACTACATAACAGTTGGTGGAATTAGATCAACTGGACTTACCGCCTCAATGGCAATTGCAATCTATGTCAAACAATTACTCACCAAGGCAGGTCTTTTACTCTCAGATGAAAAACCATTACCGGCTGTAGTGATGAATAATCTAGGTGAGACATCTATTAGAAGTTATCAAGATGAGGCCAAGATCAAACAATCTCCCCTGCATGGCCAAATAATCTGCCACTGTGAAAAGAGCACAACCCAAGAAGTATTAGATGCACTAGCTAGCCCAATTGCCCCAAGTAATTTAGCCGCACTTGCCAGAAGAAGTAGAGCAGGTCTTGGTAGATGCCAGGGCTTCTACTGTCACTCAGAGCTAAGAAAGTTGCTGGAGAAAAGATGAGATCCTCTAATGTTGATGTCTTAATTATTGGCGCAGGTCCTGCTGGATTATCTGCTGCCATCGAGTTAAAAAAATCAGGTGTAGAAAAGGTGCGGGTAGTAGAGCGAGAAAAACAGGCAGGTGGGGTTCCCCGCCACTCATTTCATCCAGGTTATGGTGTTAGAGATCTAAAGAGATTTTTATCTGGGCCAAAATATGCAAAGTTTTATCTTGAACGGGCAAAAAAATTAGGAGTTGAGATCTCAACTAAAACTACCGCTACAGATTGGGTTGATAAAAATACCATTAAATTAACCTCACCCTTTGGCTTAGAACAGGTATCGGCAAAGGCGATTGTCTTAGCAACTGGAGCTCGTGAGCGGGGCAGATCTGCTCGAGCTGTTGCCGGCAAGCGGCCTGCTGGGATTTACACCACCGGCTCACTCCAACAAGCCACCTACTTAGAGGATTTATATGTTGGAAAGTGTGCTCTAATAGTTGGCGCAGAGCATGTAAGTTTTTCTGCAGTTATGACCTTAAAACATGCTGGCGTAAAAACTGCTGCAATGATCTGTGAGGAGAAAAAACACCAAACTGTCATTGGTGTTCCTACCCTTTTGCGTCTTATCTATCGCTTTAAATTACACACATCTACCAAATTACTTGAAATCCAAGGAGATAAAAGAGTAACTGGCGCCCTTCTTGAAAAAAATGGCAGAAAGTGGGTTGAGAGTGTGGACACCATTATCTTTACTGGCGATTGGATTCCAGATCATGAGCTAGCTAGAAAGGCAGATATTGCTATCGATAGTAGGTATAAATCCCCAGTGGTTGGCAAAGATCACCAGGTAGCAGGCTCTAATATCTACAGTATTGGAAATCTAATCCTGCCGATAAAGGCAGCAGATCAATGCGCACTTGAGGCTAGAAAGATTGCCAAGATAATCGCTAAACGATTAAATAACCTAAAAGTATAAGTAGAATTAAATAATTATGTGCCGCCTACTTGGTTACTCATCCCCTACAGCTACTACCTTTGGCCAAGCGGTGGGTAGTAATTTCAATCAATTTGTTGAGCTAGCAAATGATCACTGTGATGGTTGGGGTATTGCCACAACTGATAATCACAAAGCAGAGCTCTATAAAGAGCCAGTGGCCGCTACCAAGAGTGAGCACTTTAAAGAGAAGTTAGAAAAACATAAATCAAATGCCGCACTCTTACACCTTAGGTGGGCAACTGAAGGCATGCCGGTAAATGAAAATAACACCCACCCTTTTACATACAATGACATCACCTTTATTCACAATGGCTCTATCTCTCCTGCCACTGTCTTAGATCCATTAATAGATAAGAAGTATTTAGATTTAGCTAAGGGCACAACAGATTCAGAGCGTTACTTTTTATACCTTTTAACCCAAATAGAAAAGCATGGCTTTGTGGAGGGTGTTAAGGCAGGACTTACCTATATTAAAAACAACTGCTCCTACTCCTCAATTAATATGATGATTATTAACAGTGAGTACTTCATAGCTGCCTGCATTTATAACCAGGATAAAATCCCAGAGAAGTTTAAAAATGAAACCGATTACTACCACCTTAAATACACTAAAAAAGATGACCAGGTGGTTGTGGCATCATCGGGGTGGAACCAAGAGGGGTGGAGCGATCTACCCAATGGGAGTGTGTTGGTGGTGGAGCGAGTGGGGCAGACAATTGCGATGGAATATCTAAAATAACTCAAGTTACACAATTTAGTCTATCCCTTGAAATGGCCTCCTAGTATGAACAAAGGTAGACAAGTATCAGACAACAGTAGGGATGAAGTAATCATAATTCTGGAAGTTGATGAGGTCTCTTCAAGAAGAAATAATCAAAAGTCCTTTCGTCGACTCACCGAAGTAAAAAGAGGGCCAAGCAGGTTAAAAAAACAGGTACAGGATTAGATCCCTAGGCAGTGGCTTTTTATGCTGATGCAAACTCATCAAGAAACTCTTCATAGCTACCAAGTTCTGCGAACCGGATCTCATACTTAAGGTGGCTAGAGGTTCTGTCTTTGATAACAATTACTGAATCTCGGCCAACCTTTTCTAGATCGCCATAGGTAAATGGCTCTCTCGCTGGTGGGCGGTCAAAGTCATAGTCACTGAACTTGCTGTCTATAACTTTGTACAACCACCTGCATAGACGATCGTTCGGGTTGGACATCAGCGCCTTACTTCCTTGCTGGCAAACCTTTGCATTTACCGGATCTGCAGAGTTGGGAAGTACTAATTCAAATGGCTTATCTCTTTCTGGAAAGAATCCAGGTGCAAGTCGGTGTACAGGTGCTGGAATTGGAATATATGCCTCGCCATATTTACGTTGTCTTCCGCCTGCATTCCATTGGTTAATCCCAGAGGCTGCCTCAACCGTCTTCGTAACACCACGAGTGCTGTAAAGAGGCAAGATTACGAAGTCCACGCCAGGGATTAATTTCTCTCGATCTTCAACAACCGGTGTTTGGGTTTCTGAAACATTAAGAGCTTCGGTAAGTGACTTCTCCACAACGGAACTAGAAATCTTCTTCCAAATATCAGGATCTAAAGACAACGGGATTGGGGGAAGGGTTTTGTAGAGAGTTAGATCAAACTTCTTCATCAATACACTCTTTGACTTACTGTAGCTGTAGATGTTTGTTCCATCAGAGAAACGAATACCCATATTTCCATCTGGGAAGTCGTCTAGGACTCTTCCCTGGGTATCAATCGGATGGATTTTGTCCAGATTGATTAGTGGATATGGCTCTTCATGAATAACGCCAGCACCACCTGATCTAACAAGGCAGTGATATATGGAGTTAGCAATATCTATTCCATATTCCTGTGAATCCGCAAGTACTGTGTTGTTGCGGTACTCCGCAGCTTTAAATGCAATCTCTGCTTTACCTAGATTGTCAAAGGCACCACTTCCCGAGAAGCGAGTGAACTCTTGAACCTTTTCCAAACTTGCCTGAGCGTTTCCAGGTATCACAAAGGTCTTAACGCCTACCCCAATATTCTGAGGGTTTCCTACAATGGCATCAAAGACTTTGTCAGAGCGACTTATATCTTTACCTTTTGTCGCTAAAACGAATAGCTTTTCAACAAAGCGATAATCAATGTATGCCTGTGGGCCATCGCTAAACAGCAATGTCATTGCAGCTACTGATTGAAGCAACTCTTGGTAGAGGCTCTCATCAAAGTCAAACTGCTGGCTCATTACTAAAGCTCCTTGGCTATATTCTTTGCAATTCGTGCGATCAAAGGAACAGTAACGCTATTACCGAATTGGTGATAGAGCTTACTGTCAGCAACTTTTGGCAGCTTAAAGCTCTTAGGGAATCCTTGAAAGTTTGCACACTCACGTGGAGTTAACTTGCGAATCCCATCCTTGACCTTGGCAAGTGGAACGTTGTGACCACCAGATCCCATATTTGCTGTGAGAGTTGGACAAACATTACTTTTGTTCTCACGAACATATTGTCTACGCCATTGGTATAGGGTGTCTTTGGAGGTAACGCTTTTCTTGATTTCACCGTAGCAGTCATATCGCTCGTCGTAATAGTACTTAGCATCAACTTTCGCATCTTCCATCGCATCCGTAATGGACTTTGTGAGAGGTATAGCTCCAGGAAACTCAAAGCGATCAGCGGCGGCCTTGCTCAAAAAGCCAACAATGAAAACGCGTTCTCTGTTTTGAGGAACATTTCCGTGGGTCATGCTGTTCAGAGTTTGATGCTTTACGTGATAGCCCAAGTCTTCAATCAGGGACACCATGTACTCAAAGGTTCGCCCACTGTCATGGGCAAGTATCCCCTTCACGTTTTCAAGAAGAATTACCTTTGGCTTCTTGTCCTTGAGGATACGAATGATTTCCATGAAGACCGTGCCTCGCTCATCTTTTAACCCTTTGCGTAAGCCAGCAATGCTGTAGGGCTGACATGGAAACCCCGCAATTAAGACATCATGTTTTGGCACATCTGCACTCTTAATCTTGCAAATATCTCCATAGTATTTATGAGGATGATCTGGCGAATAATTAAGAGAGTAAGTCTCAACAGCGGCTGCGTCAATTTCGCTAGTAAGGACGCATCGTCCACCAGCTGACTCAAACCCTAGGCGCATTCCGCCAATACCTGCGAAGAGGTCTATAAAGGTGAAGTCATTCTCTGATGCTTTAGATTTCGCAGACACGAATATGAAGCCTTCCTTGATGCTCAAATTACCCTTTTTATCCCCTGTGACACTCTGGGGGTTTCAACTTGGTCAAGACTATTCCAGAAGGCACTGACAAGCGTGGAACTCATTCGGAGCGGCGGCATTTCTCTTGTTTTGGATTACCCTTATGGTCATATCTCGCTGGTTTCCAGCTTTAGGAAGAGGGCATAAGACATGACTGTAAAGTTTCCAGATTCAAGCACCCTTGAGACATCACTACTAAAGGCAATTAAAGCGAACGGCGGAATTGCAAGAACCGACGAAATTGATAAATTTGTGAGTGAAGACTTGAAGCTTTCCGCAGAGCAATTGGCCCAGATAAGAAGTGGCAACCGTACAGAAATCCAATACCGCTTAGCTTGGGTAAGAACTAAAGCAAAGAGTCGTGGATTGATTGAGAAGACTGCAAATAGAACTTGGAAACTTACAGATAAAGGTAGTCAGATCTAGTTATCTGAACCTTTGATATTGCGCTCCATGATTTTAAGTATGTGATCGTAGATTCGGTCAGTAGTAGAAGTAGTAAGTAGGAATTTAAAGTTATTTCTAATCCATCCTTCCCTTTGAAATAATTGTAAGTCCTTGAGTGGAAGTCCAGACAAATCTATTGCTGAGTGTATTTTCCTTCACCCATTCGGCAATTCTTTGATTTCGAGCTAATGAAAACTTAGTTGAATTTTTATAATAACTCATATAGCTATCTTCACTGGTTGGCAATGGGGAATTTGCGAATAAATCTTCTGCTGGGAGAAAGAAATTGATCTGAGCGAATGTTGTATCTACAAGGTCATTAAGCAAAAAGAAATCAACATAGCCCTTAAAGTCACCAAAAAGTTCAAAAAATGTTTTATACCTCTCTAGAACGTCCTGTAATGGACTATCAATCTGTAAATAAAACCTTCTTATACACTCAAGAGACAGATCGAATCTGTCGGCAATTAGTTTGTTAAAGCCTCGCTCAACATTAATTGTATGTTTTTTATCTATCTTGTTTGATGGAAAAAGAATAAAACTGCCAATTGTGCTATTAACAGTACGAAAGTGTTCCAATACTTTAGGATCAATCTTGTTAATTAATGATGAAATTGTGCCTTTTCGTAAACTATAGGAATTTGTAATTGAGTCACTAGATAAAAAATGTTGTTTCAATGACCCATTAAAGCGCAGATAACGACCATTAGATGCGTCATATAATTTAAACAATTCTCCTGATGGTAGTGGTTTTGACCACAACAGCTTGTGGTAATTTTTAAGTGTTGGGCTATAGGAATCAGGATCTTTACCATTAGCATCAGTCCGGAAATCAAAAGATGTGTCAATCACGTATTGATATTACACCTTGAATTTAAATTACAAGTTAAAATATGAAAATACAAAACCTTATGACGTAATCTGTTCCCAAGCCTCTAGATACTTGTCCATCCAACCGGTAGGTGCAGACTTAATTTTCAATCGATATTCATTTTTAATAAATCGCATCTTTGAGTCATTATGCTTTTGTCCTTTGACTCCAGGAGTTCGTAACCAGGTATCGTGTGAGTCTTTAACGACTTGAGCTACTTTTACGGCCGGAACAACATAAACAGACGTATCTGCTCCATCTAGGGACACAAAGCAATAAAACATATCTTTGTCTTTGATTACTTCGTGTTTCTCCCCCATATGCCAACCTGAAGTCGAGTTTGAACCTGATCGAGTTTTGACTTGAATTAAACAAGGTGGCTTGCCATCTAAGTGATTTACCAGCACATCAGCTTTACGAGCACCTCTTGGTGCTTGTGCTGCAAGAACGCCTTTACTTAATAATCTTGATAGTACGAGATGCTCACCTGCTGCACCCACTAAATTTTTATCCTTGATACTCACCACGTGATTATCCTATTCCAGATGTTAACAATAAGTAAGAGTTTGGCTTCGCGCCGTCGCAATGGTGTTAAAACCACCAACCTTGTTTTTTTAGTTAGAAGGGATGCTATTTATTCCGAATTACTAATTCTTCCTTGAACGATTTGATTGAAAGTTAATTAGATGTTGTGCTCAAGTTCGCTCTTACCCTTTTTTGTACCAGCCGTTAATACCAACTTAGGCTTCTCCTTATTACGCCTGGTTATCTCAGATTTAATCTCTTTGATGGTTTCTGGGATGCCATTTTCATAGGCGTAGAGGGCGAGTGCAAATAATCTAGCAAAGGCTTTGCCATCAGCTGCGCTGAACTTAAGC
>Ga0208787_1000851_pt1 | contig 13997 bp, 14 predicted proteins | sample Wag4_2014_7_11_FD_187362 | JGI IMG/M metagenome (GOLD analysis project Ga0208787, IMG submission 187362) | Fresh water microbial communities from Ohio, USA - Utica-2 Time Series HT 2014_7_11 (SPAdes) (version 2) | ecosystem: Environmental > Aquatic > Freshwater > Water tank | place: USA: Ohio... | reverse complement strand
ATTGTGGAGATTGGCCGCTTAAACTGCCGACTCTCGGTGATCGAAGTGCCGGGTCATACCCTTGATCACATCGCCTATTTTGGTTTTTGTGCATCAAGCCAGCCAGTGCTCTTTTGTGGGGATACCTTATTTGCTGCAGGCTGTGGCCGACTCTTCGAAGGAACAGCCCAACAGATGTGGGAATCACTTCAGAAATTAGCCGCACTGCCGCCCGACACGGCTGTTTACTGCACCCATGAATACACACAATCGAATCTAAAATTTGCCACACACTGCAAACCATTAAATACAGATATGCGTGCACGGCGGGCCCATGTTGAACAGCTTCGGTCGGAGCACTGTATGACACTGCCAAGCTCAATTGAGATGGAACTTCTCACCAATCCCTTTCTTCAATGCGCCGACGCGGAAGAGTTTTCCGTAATGCGAAAGCAAAAAGATAACTTTCGCGGATAATGGGCCCGATGAAAAAATATCAAAGCTCTGTGGCGCCCAGCCTATTGATCTCGGCCGTGTCGCTCTTGGTGGGCTGCGCAGCAATGCCCCCACCAATCTCAATGACCGGGCCAGGGGTCGCATCGGTGGAGTCCAAAGTGAATTCCAGTTCCGGCGCCCGTCCCACGCCAGCGCCTGCATCGACACCCGCTCCCGCTTTCGCCTCCGCCGCCACGCAACAGCTGCCCGATCGCTCCGCGAACCAAGAGGCGGCAGCAGGGCCCCTCAAGCCTCAGACTCCGATTCTTCAGACCCAACGTTATGAGAATCTTATCGATCGGATTGGCGCCGGATTTTCGATCCCAGAGCTAGACTCCCCACTCGTGAAGCAGCACGAGCGCTGGATTACTCGAAACCCAGAGTACCTCAACCGAGTGTTTGAGCGAGGCGGAAAATATCTCTTCCATATTGTTGAGGAGCTCGAAGCCCGTAACATGCCCACCGAGCTCGCCTTGCTGCCAATAGTCGAGAGCGCATTTAACCCCCAGGCACTCTCCAAAGCAAAGGCTGCGGGCTTGTGGCAATTCATTCCTTCGACGGGTCGCGTGTTTGAGTTGGAACAGAATTGGTGGCTTGATCAGCGGCGCGATGTCATCGAATCAACCCGCGCAGCGCTTGACTATCTTCAGAAACTCCATGATCTTCAGGATAACGACTGGTTTCTGGCTCTTGCAAGCTACAACTGGGGCGAGGGAGCGGTACTGCGGGCCCGCAAGCGAAATGCGGCGCAAAAAAAACCAACTGGATATCTTCATCTCAAGATGCCCAAAGAAACCGCACATTACGTTCCAAAGCTAATCGCCCTAAGAAATATCCTTGCGAAGCCCGAAGAGTACGGCGTCTCGCTACCCAGAATTCCGAATAAACCATTTTTTATTGTCATCGATAAAGAACAATCGATTGACCTTTCCCTTGCGGCGCGATTTGCTGGGATGACCACCCAGGAATTTGTTGAGCTCAATCCTTCTCACCACCGTCCGGTGATTAGCGCAAGCCGAACCAATCGGATTGTCTTGCCGGCTGACCGAGCCGAAGAATTCTCCCGTGCGCTTGCGGCCCATATCGCCCGGGGGGAGCCTCTGGTCACCTGGAAGCCCTACACCCTAAAAACGAAAGAAACACTCGCCTCTCTTGCAACACGCGCGGGCGTGCCGACCAGTGATCTGATTCGGGCCAACGGGTTAAAGCGTAACGCGCAGCCCCTGCCCGGAACCACAATTCTTGCCCCAATCGCTGCCCAGGTCGATGAGGCACATATTGAAACGACTCTGGCACGCTTCACGGGATCGAAAGTAATCGAACGCGAGCAGATGAAGGCCGTTTATCACCGGGTGACCAAGCGGGATACGCTTGCCAAAATTGCTAAACGCTACGGCGTCAGTGCAAATGAGCTCACAAAACTCAATAAGATTGAAGCCGAGATTAAACCTGGTCAACGATTGTTAATTCGTGGCGCACAAACCCGGACAGTGATGACGGACGAGCGCGGGAAACGAACGGTCGTCACAGCCCAGGCCGACCAAAGCCCAACCGAGAAAAAAGAAGTGCCAAAAAAGAAAGCTGCAAACACCGCCCAGAAGTGATCTGAGCGGCCACCTCGATCATTTACGAGCGTGTTAGGCAGCAATACGACGCGGAATCACCATACGGATTTGGCGAGAGAACTCAATCAGCGCAGCGGAGCCGGAGGCCTCAGCCTTCGCGCACCACGCCTGAAGCCCGTGGACCGCTTGCTCAACCGTCATCTGCCGGCGGCTCCACATCGATTCAAATTCCTTACGCAGCTCTGACCATTTCTCCGCAGATGCGGACTGCGGTTTGATCTTACGTAAGTCCCGTTTAAATGTTTTCGAGAGGACGGCAATTAACTCGTATTTGTATGAGATCACGGCCTCGACCGTGTCGGCATCAATCTGATCGCGTGCTGGGTCTAGGAGCATCTCCGCCGGTAAGGCACGAGGCTTTGCTAAGCCCACAAATGACAGCAACCGGATATACATCCAGCCGATATCGAACTCATACCACTTTGACGAGAGCTTTGGCGATGTGGCAAATGTATGGTGATTGTTATGCAGTTCTTCTCCGCCAATGAGAATGCCCCAGGGGGAGATATTGGTGCTGGTGTCTGGACTTTTAAAATTACGATATCCCCACCAGTGGCCAATGCCGTTGATGACACCGGCGGCCAACATCGGTATCCAGGCCATCTGAATCGCCCAGACCGCGGCACCAATCACGCCGAACATGAGGACCTCGACCACCAACAAAATCGACACGCCCAATGCACTGTGTTTTGTATAGAGGTTGCGCTCAATCCAGTCGTCCGGGGTTCCGTGGCCGTAGCGCTCAACGAGCTCAGAATCTTTCGCGGCAACGCGATAAAGCTCCGCGCCGCGCCACAATACTGTCTCAATGCCGCGTGTCTGCGGGCTATGGGGGTCTTCCTCGGTTTCGCACTTGGCATGGTGCTTACGGTGAATCGCCGCCCACTCCTTGGTGACCATACCGGTTGAGAGCCAGAGCCAAAAACGTAGCGGGTGTGAGACTAGGGGATGGAGTTCAAGGGCCCGGTGCGCCTGGCAGCGGTGAAGAAAAACCGTTACACCAATGATCGTAAGGTGCGTTGTGATCAAGGTAAACGCAAGGATTGCGGGCCACTCCCAGCCCGTCAGGCCGTAGCGAATAAGGTCCCATCCATATGCCAATAATTCCAATTCAGCTCCCTCGCCCCTCTTCGGGGCTTCAATTTGTGATCCTCGGGATTATCCCACCCCCACCCAGGATTGGAAACCCCAATTAATCTCGGGTCAGAACCGCCGCATAGAAACCATCTGTTTGCGTGCGATGAGGCCAGAGCATGAGGTCTCCTGCACTTGTAAAAGCCTGCCAATCGGCAGGGAGATCAATTCTCTGGGCGCTCAGAATCTCTTGGGCTGAGACCCTTCGAAACCCGGGTTGTTCCGACAAAAATCGCTCAACAATCAACTCGTTTTCTTGCGGTAAGGGGCTGCAGGTTCCGTAGACCAAGAGTCCGCCTGACTTGACGAGCCGTGAGGCCTGCAAAAGGATCTCGAATTGCTGCTCATTTAAGGGCCCAATTCGATCCGCAGTCATACGCCACTTCAAATCTGGGTTACGGCGCAGCGTTCCCAGGCCGCTGCAGGGAGCATCCACTAAGACAGCGTCCGCCTTGCCGTGAAGGCGCTTAACCCGATCGTCGGTGGGTCCAGTGATTGCAGATGGCCAGACATTGGATAATCCGCTTCGCGCAAGCCTTGGCTTTAGACGCGCGAGCCGCGTCGCAGAAACATCAAGGGCATAGAGTCTTCCTGTATTTTTTAGCGCAGCGCCGATCGCGAGTGTTTTGCCACCTGCACCCGCGCAGAAATCCACAATAAATTGCCCACGCTTTGCATGAACCAATTTTGCAAGGCATTGACTGCCAAGGTCTTGTACCTCGACCCAGCCCCTGAGAAAGGGCTTGGTTTTATGGAGCGCGGGCTTGCCTTCGATACGAAGGGCATCCGGGAAAAAATCGAACCGAGTGACCGATACCTGATCGCTTAGGAACTCATCGATAACCTCTGCGGGCTTAACGAGATGGGTGTTGATCCGAAGATCGAGAGGCGCCGTCTGATTCATCGCGCGAGCACAGGCCAAGGCCTCGGCTGGCCCTAAGCGTGCCACCCACTCTTGATAGAGCCAAGGCGGAATGCTCTCGCGTACCGCAGGATCAATCTGCGTCTGCCGAACCGACTCCACATGTGTAAGCCACGCCTGCTCTTGGTCAGAGACCTGGGGAAAGATTTTGCGCGCGGGATCCGGTGCGAGCCCGGCGGGCCCAAAACAGTCGAGCACCGCCAACAACGCAAAACGCCGATTCATACTGCCTGACCCTGCGGCAGACAAGTGGGTGTACCAGGACCGGTTACGCAAAACCGCCCAGACGGTCTCCGCATAGAAAGCGCGATCACGCATTCCCAGATTCTTGTTTGCGCGGAAAAAAGCGGAAATCACCGAGTCTGCCGGGGCACTGAGTTGCAAAACCTCTGCAATCAATCGCTCGAGGAGATCAAAACGCGTCAGTGACTTGGCAGGTTTTTGTCGACGAGACATGGAACGTATTCATGTTTGAAGTGGCCAACACCAGAATCAACCCATCGGCCATCAATGAGACGGCAACGCCCTGAGAGCACCGCTGCGATTGCCATTGGGTAGATCTGGTGCTCCATAAGAAGAACTCGAGCCGCAAGTGTGGCCGCGGTATCTCCCAACAATACAGGAACAATGGCCTGAGCCAAGATTGGCCCATGATCGAGATCGGCAGTGACAGCATGCACGGTGCACCCGTGGACTTTCACCCCCGCCGAAATTGCCTGCTCATGGGTCTTAAGGCCCTTGAACGCAGGCAACAGCGAGGGGTGAATATTCAGAAGCCGCCCCTCGAAGGCACGGCAAAACCCTGATGACAAAACCCGCATGAACCCTGCGAGAACGACTAAATCCGGCCGACACTCGAGAATCTCATTTGAAAGCGCCTGGTCAAAGGCCTCTCGCGTTAAAAACCGGGTGTGATCCACAATCCCGGTGGGTACCCCTCGGGACTGGGCGGCCGCCAACCCCTGCGCATCTGGGCGGTTGGAAATCACACGCACGACCTCAATGGGCCAGTGATTTGAGGTGCACTGATCGAGAATCGCCTCAAGATTCGATCCACGTCCCGAAATCAGAATGACAAGGCGTTTCATAGGCATTGAATTTTTCTCGAGAAAATAGGCAGGGGTCGTCGTAGTACCACCTGCGCTCCCCAGTTCAGCAACGACAGAAGGCTAACCCCTTGAATGCACCCCGATTACAAGTGGGGCGATTGCTCGGCGATAAAATCAACGTTTGTCAATAAGAGACAAGAATTCACGTCTCAGACTCGAGTCCTTGAGGAACGCGCCACGCATCACGCTATTAACCATCTTAGAATCCCGATCTTTTACCCCTCGCCACTGCATACAGAAGTGGTCTGCATCCATGACAATTGCGAGGCCAATTGGTTTGATTTTATTTTCCAACATGTCTGCTAGTTCGACTACAGCTTCCTCCTGAATCTGCGGCCGGCACATCACCCATTCCGTTAAACGTGAATATTTAGACAGACCAATTAACGCAGACGCCTTGCTCGGCAGGACTCCGATCCAGACACGGCCCATGATCGGGCATAAATGATGAGAACAGGCACTCCGAACAGTAATAGGCCCAATAATCATGAGCTCGTTCAGGGCACTCACATTGGGAAATTTAGTGAGGCTTGGCTGCTCCATATAGCGCCCACTAAACACCTCGTTGATAAACATCTTCGCGACGCGTCTACTCGTATTTTTCGTATTGTGGTCGTTCTTAGTATCGATCACTAAGCTTTCTAATACTCCCTGCATTTTATTGGCGACTTCATCAACCAAAGCGTCTAGATCGCCGGGCTTAAGAAAGGCTGAAATATTATCGTTGGCATGAAAACGTGCTTTTTTCGCCTGTATTCGTTTACGAATTACAGCAGAAAGTGGAATACCTTCTTGTTCCATACTGCGCCCCCCGGATTACGCTTCGCAACCTAAAGCGGCATTCTAACGCCAAACAAGCCCTAAAATTTTAAACTCGGGCGTCTTAGAAGGCTTCTGCCCACGTTCTCATATGAACCTTTTACGTAAATGCTCAGGTGAGCGCAGCACGTGATTCCGTAAAGCACTTCCCAGAGCCCTATACGCTGCTCGCTGGTCGTATGCCGTTGACAGATGAACCCAGCGCTGTAAGGGTCTTCCGGGCCGCTTGATTTGCTACCTCATAGGATGAATCTGCTGTCTTCATTGCGGTCTTTAGCAGTGCGACGCTTCCGAGCGCACTATCCGGAGCGTGCTTGGCAAACTCATCTACCGCCCCATGCAAGCGTTCACTCGCTTGCGCTATTTGTGTCTGAGCCATATCCGAGTATGCGGTAGCTGTCTTATTTACAACATCACCGGTGGCATTTGCACACGTAGACATGACCTTTATCATGGGCTCAACGCATCGGGTCTGAGCACTAAAAAATTCCTGCGGTGACGCTGAGCTTGTTAAGGCCCTCATTGCAGCGGTACCGTGGCTCATCATCTCTTTTGTAGTATCAAGATAGAGGTGCGCCAGCTTCTCAAATCCATTGAGCGCAATACCAGAGGCCTGCCCTAGAATTTCAGCGTTCCCTCGCATCATTCCCTCTGCAAATTGTGTATTTATATCAGCCATGACGTCTCCATAAATGTTTTCTGATTGATCACTTTAAGCGCGCATCAGTTGCCCAATGCACATCAGACGAGGAAATAATTTCAAGAACCTGAATGAATAGTTTTACCCGGGCCTACACGTTGTACCCGTAAGTGCGTTGATACTCTTTCATTTTACGTTTCCTCTAATGATCCACAGTGCTTGAGGTATTGTGCTTTTGAATCTCATTTAGTATCACTTTTTAAATCGTGATAACTGAGGAAAAGATTGTGTGTCTGCATACAAAACAAGTAGTTTTTGCAATGCTGAGTATTACGGTCATCGGGTGCACCCCACTGGGCGATCAGGGTCCTGGGCCGTATCCCGCTGAAGTGCCCCCAAAACTAATACTGCGCGACGGCTTTAAGGTGTGGGATAACCCCCGCGCTTTCGGACCTGTACCTAAAGAGCTAGTTGCTACCGGAGAAAAGGTGTGCGCAACGATGAACATGGGTGCCGAACGTTATCTTCCGAAGGGCTATCACCCCAAAGCGTTAGACAATGAGGGAATTGAGTTCCTCGGCGGAGGCTACTATTGCGTCAATAAGTCCAATTAAAACGATTTCTTTCTTAAGGCTTTCTCTTTGGCTTGATTCTTAAGCGCATCAATTGCTCCGCGCATGGCTACGTACAGATCTTCGTTACAAACACGATTAACGACCAAGCTATATTCCGGAGTTGCGAGTTCAAAATGGACGCCAAAAAGAGAATGTTGATCTGGGGTATGTTGAGTTCGGTCAATAAATACGCTGCAACTCAGGGATTGCGTATTTAACATCTCATTTAGACCAAACAAGTTTCTCTGCAAAAAAACGTCTAACTTCTTCGAGTGCGGTACCCCATTAAGATCTAGGTTTATTTCAAAAGGCAGAGGTTCCGCGCTAGGATGCGGGCCCAACATTACTGGGCCAACCGAGGTGGGGTTCGAGCACCAAAGTCAGTTCCACCGCCGCCCCCAGAGATCGTACACCCTCGCGTTAATTGCACCGTCAGTGTCTTCTGTCCCTGAACCGCATTGAGAATATTCAGGCATGCGAAAGCGATAATAGGAGCATTAGTGCGCTGATAGAGATCCTCCACAACTGCAATGCTTACCTTCGCGCAAGTCGAATCACCCGCTGCACTGCAGTCGCGCGTACGACCGTAGTTCGTTGCCTGTAGCCCCGACTCAACCCAGATTTGATCGCCTATCTTGAGTGGGTCGGGATTACCTTCCGTGATATAGCGCGATACTTCAGAGGCCCCACCGCTCGTTTGGAAAGTGGTCCAGACACCACGCCCCTCTTCCGTGCAGAGCGGATCGGATATTCCCTGCTTCTTGGGATTTTCAGCCGGACTTAGGGTGAAAATAAAAGGTGTATTTGTGATTGGGTCAAGCTTTGGCTGAGGCGGAGTGGCGCTTGAATTCCAGAAGTTGTCGTACATGCACTTACTCATTATGAATGGGAAGAGTTCTCCCGCGTTTGCGGAACTCGGGATACGAACCACCCCAGTTGCAGTCGCCCCGATACTGACCTGATCTGTGCCAATAATGGCAGCAAAAAACGGCCGAATTGGTCCGGAATTGTTTCCGTCGGACTTACGAATCGTGACCCTTACCGCAGCGGCATCGTCAATACTGTCCGGGTCGAGCAGTAACGCCCCCCCGGAGCCACTCGAAGATTCAGAAAAATAACCAACCTCGATCTGAGCCGTTTTGATCGACTCGCGGGCGACCTTATTGAGTCGGGTCGTTGTCAGCGCTTGCTCTTGCGCCCTATCCCAATCAGGTCCGCCCTCGTTGTTATATAACGCTCCAGACCCAGCTAATGCAGCAGCATCGGCAGCATTCTGTAACTCGTTCTTGATGACGAAGACATATGCAATATCCACAGCGAGCGCTGCAAATCCGATTAATACCGTCATCAGCACCGCTACGACTATTGAGACAGCCCCCTTCGGGGCCGAAACCTGCCTACTCATAAGCCATGACCGTTGTGGCGCTGAGCTCTATGGGCCCAGATAAGTTCGCAAAAAGTCTCCCTATCCCAAACCCTGTATATTGGAACGTAACGAGCACCTCCAAGGGATCGGAGGTTGTTGGTGCCTGCGGCTTTAGCACCGAAACGATTGGGTCAGTGCTGCTAGCACTAAACGATATTAGTCGATCAGCACAATAATTGAGTGCAACTTGTCGGATCTGCGCTTCCGAGAGCGGTGTATTGCGACTCAATATCCCTGCTCTTGCCGCTTCACGACTCGCGTTCGTGATTACCGATTTATCATACAGAGCAATACTGAATTCAATTATGCCGAAAAGAATCAACAATAAAATTGGTAAGACTAATGCAAATTCAATGACGGCACTTCCTCGACAGCAAGGACTTATTTTCCGAATTTTCTTTGAGAACATATTAGGGTGCTTTTGGAACCTCAGTTAAACTTCCTGCTTGATACAGATGTTGCTTGGCCATGATCACAGCGGGGCCAATCAAGACGAGCAAAAGTGAGGGGAAAATACAAAAAATAAGAGGAAATAATAGTTTGGTTGACATCTTTGCGGATAGCTCTTCAGCCCGCATACGCCGGCTAAGCCGAAGGCTATCTGTCATTGCGATCTCGTCGGACGATGAGGGCCGCGCAATGGAGATGTCCACGAAGGTTGGGGTAGCCGACCTTCGTTTTGGATATGACCTTGCGCTCTCTGTCGCAAAGCAATGGGGGCTCTATATCTCAGAAGGAATCGGTAAGACCTCGATTGGCGTAGAAGAGCCAAAGCGTTTTGCAGAGCCAGGTGTTTTTCTGATTAAGCCCGATCACACGCTCTACTACGGCGCGGTGCAGACCATGCCATTCGCACGGCCGTCATTCACGGATTTGATGATGGCAATTGATTTTTCGATCAGCAAAAACTATCCAGCCCGAGGTGAATATGTCGGTAGTTTGGTCTAACCATCTTTAAAGGAACCTTCTATGAAAACGAGCAGAAAATCTCTCTCGATATCAATTTTGGCGGCCCTGTACCTATTTATGGCAGGAGCGTCAGTGCAGGCATCCGAGCCCGACAAAGTGGTCTATCACATCGATGACGCTTCAGTGCAGGCCACAAAGGGGTTAAGGAACATTCGGAATCACCTCGACACTGTTCCGAGCACCAAAATAGTGGTTGTTACCCATGCAAATGGTGTTGACTTCCTCTTTGATGGCGCAAAAGACCCAAAGAATCCCAATGTTGACTACGGAGCACTCGTGTCAGGATTGAAGGCCCGAGGGGTTCGGTTCGAGGTCTGCGAGATCACCCTAAAAAACCGGAACCTCAAGCGCGAACAGTTTAGCCTGGAAGCTGAGTTCACACCCTCGGGTGTGGCCCGGGTTACGCAATTGCAGGTCCGTGGGGGCTACGCTTATTTAAAGCCCTAGTAGACAGCGAGAGGAGAAAATCAGCTATGGTCGATAGGTTTGTCTTGGTCCTACTTCTAACAGTCGCAAACAGTAGCACTGCAAGCGCTCAAGTGCTTGATGCTATCCGAGGCCATGCTCAGGATCTGAGAGCTCGTTTTAGTGACCATAAAAAGATCGATGGCGAAGTATTGAAAAGAGGTGAAATTAACACTAGAGCCAAGGGCCAAGACATGCTGCACAACTCGTCCGGTACTTGGTCACTGATCAAGTCGGGTAATCAGCTCTTTCTTCAGTCGGGCGAGAACTTCCGATCAAGCCCAGGACCCGACTATCACGTTTATGTGAGCAGTGGACCGGCGATCCAAGACAACCAAGATTTCAGTGACAAGCAGGTCGAGGTGGGGCGTTTAACAAAGCCAAACGGCGCTGCTTACTACCCGCTCACGATACAGAATCTAAACGAGGTCACGAGTGTACTCATCTGGTGTAAGCAGTTTAAGGAATACATTGGATCGGCAGACTTGTTGCCCAAAAAGTAAGCGCAATCGACTCCATGTTTGACGTGGGTTCGAATCCCTGACCCAAGAAGAACCTGATTTACATTGGCCACAGTAAGTCAGCGAGGCCAGATCTTCCAGAGTGGGGACGCTACGCCAGACTAGGCCCCGCTTCGGCAGTGTCGGGGTTTTTCTGGGATGGGGCGTGTTGTCAGTCCGGGGTCGATGACTAAACCAAACATTTTGCGAGGGCTTGCGTCTGACACTGTGCTACTTCTTTGCTACTGGCGGTTTTTTGCGGGCGTAAGTCATTGAAATTAATGGGAAATTCTTCCGCTTGGCGCCCTCAAAATAAAGATACATAATTACAGATATACGTATTAAGTTATAACTAGTAAGTATCGCCTCTCCGAAAGGACAGTTAGTGATCGACACCCTCCTGCTGAGCCGAATTCAATTCGGCGCCAATATTTCGTTTCATATTCTATTTCCAACCATATCAATCGCACTGGGGTGGTTTTTGCTGTATTTCAAGCTACAGCACAATAAATCTGGCGATTCCTCATGGCAAGACGCATATCAGTTTTGGGTGAAAATCTTTGCCCTGACTTTTGCTCTCGGTGTGGTGAGCGGCATCACCATGAGCTTTCAGTTCGGCACCAATTGGCCGGGCTATATGGAAGTGGTTGGAAATATTGCGGGCCCATTATTGGCATATGAGGTACTAACCGCTTTCTTCCTTGAAGCAACTTTTTTAGGTGTAATGCTCTTTGGTGCCAAGCGCGTCTCGCAGCGTGTTCACACCATGTCTATTTTCTTGGTTGCCTTTGGAACCACCTTGTCAGCCTTTTGGATTATTGCCTTAAATTCATGGATGCACACCCCACAGGGCTTTAGCATGATCGATGGCCGTGCATTTGCTAACAGTTGGTGGGCGATTATCTTTAATCCATCCATGCCCTATCGGCTCTTACACATGATGGTCGCTTCATTCTTGACAGTCTCATTCCTTCTTGCGGGTCTATCGGCTTATCGTTATTTGCGTGGTTGTCGAGCGAAGGCCAATAATGCTGTTTTAAAGTTGGCGTTAACTTCAGCAATGATCCTTACGCCCGTACAAATTATCTTGGGAGACCTTCATGGTCTCAATACCCTAGAGCATCAACCGGCTAAACTAGCGGCAATGGAGGGCATCTGGGAAGGTGGTAAAGGGGTACCTGCGGTCCTTATTGGCATACCTGACCCAAAAACACGAACAAATCTGTATGAAGTCAGCATCCCCAAATTAGCTTCTTTCTATCTAACCCACGACTGGGATGGAGAGGTCAAGGGTTTAAATGACTTCGGCGATAAAGTCCCGCCCGTAGCCCCTGTATTTTTCGCATTTCGAGTCATGGTGGGTATTGGCCTGCTCATGTTGCTCACTTCTTGGCTTGGTCGTTGGCAACTCCGCGGCGGACGTGAGTTACCGCGCTGGATGGCAAAGGGTCTTGTACTAATGACATTTTCCGGTTGGATTGGGGTTCTTTCCGGCTGGTATGTCACTGAAATTGGACGCCAACCCTATTTGGTAACAGGCGTCCTGACTACGGCAGAAGCAGTCACTAAATTGCCCACGGGCATGGTGCTAAGTAGTCTATTGGCGTATCTTGCGGTTTATGTTGGCTTACTGCTTGCTTATATCTGGGTAGTGTTTTATTTAACACGTAAAGTTGACGATAAATCCATTTCTAAGCGAAGCATCATCCCTTCATCGGCGAGCGCCACAAACGCAGTGGGAGCCCAATAATGCCGCCAGATCTGAGCGCTCCCGCAACTTGGCTTCCATTATTTTTCTTTGTAGCCATGGGCATCTCTGTTTTGTCTTATGTTGTCTTAGATGGCTACGATTTAGGGGTCGGTTTATTGCTTAACAACTCTGCGGATCACAACAAAGACATGATGATTGCCTCAATTGGTCCTTTTTGGGACGCCAATGAGACATGGATTGTATTGGGGGTTGGTCTGCTATTGGTTGCGTTTCCTTTGGCACATGGGACCGTTCTCACCGAATTGTATCTGCCGGTTACCGCCATGCTGATTGGATTAATTCTACGGGGCGTGTCTTTTGATTTCAGGGTAAAAGTAAATATTAGTCAAAAACCCCTTTGGAACTTTCTATTTTATTTGGGCAGTTTAATTGCATCGGTTGCGCAGGGAATCATGATCGGCCGATTGATTGTGGGCTTTGAATCCGGCTTCTTGGGTTGGGTATTTGCTTTTTTGGTTGGCATTTGTTTGCCTGCCGGCTATGCGTTACTGGGCTCTACATGGTTGATCCTAAAGACAGAGGGCGAGTTGCAGAAGCAGGCAATGGGATGGGCTAAGGTGAGCTTTTGGCTTACGGCCGCAGGTATTGGCTTGGTATCAGTTGCCACGCCGTATTTCAGCCCGGAAATTATGAATAAATGGTTTGTCATGCCAAACATTCTGTGGCTATCGCCAATTCCAGTACTGACTGCAGTATTGTTTTTCCTGGTGCTGCAGTCAATTAGCGCATTACAAAACGGCACCAGTAGAAGAGAATGGGTTCCATTTGTTTCGGTAGTGGCAATTTTTTGGCTATCTTTTTTTGGAATTGCGTACAGCATTTTCCCTTATGTCATTGTGGGAAAAATGACATTGTGGCAGGCTGCCGCAGCAACCGAATCTTTGTATGTGATTTTTTGGGGAGCAATTATTGTATTGCCCACTATTTTGATTTATACCTTTTACTCGTATCGAGTATTTTGGGGTAAAGCACGCGAACTGAGTTATCAGTAGCACATAAGATTCGTTTTTCACTGCGCACTCGGGTAAAGACAGCGCAAGACGCCCTAAAGCGAGAGCGAGAAACCCAGCGACGCCAGCGTGAGGCTGAGCGTCAGCGCAAGGCCATGGCGGCCTCAAAACCCATCGTTTGAATCAAAACCAGTGGGTTTTTTCTGGCGATCTCTACGCGGGAACCTTTCACCGCACCGACGGTGGGTTCCGGGATTAATCGCACTCCAGCAACGTAATCGGGCCTCTTACAGTATCCAGGTGCCCAGAGAATCGGCCGTTATTTTCCTTCAGTTGAATGACAATCGGGGTTTTGTGGACGCCACCGGAACAGATCATCTTTAGAGAGTGTCGGTCGACCTGCTGAACCCGTGCGAGTTCAGCTCCTTGCATACTCCGGTAAGACATTATTCCCTCACGCACCACCACCGAAACTCGATTGAGCAGGCAGTTGTCATGGTTCATCAGGCGGCTCGATAAATCCTTTTGCCCGTTATCTGATGCGAAGCCCACTGTTACTAAAGCGGAACTGATCATAAG